>OFES01000005.1_pt1 | contig 199186 bp, 196 predicted proteins | sample 1521151 | NCBI WGS metagenome assembly OFES01 (sample SAMN04272335, study PRJEB24112) | coral metagenome | biome: Coral reef; feature: Shallow seawater; material: Coral tissue | host: Coral | place: China: South China Sea | collected 2014
CCAGTGGAAATAAGCTTCGTGGGGGCTTGTGCAGACATCCAGTTAAACAATATGCAATTATAAGCCAATCTATGAATTAAAAGCCAAAAACAAAGAAAACCGTCTCCGAAGGAATATTACGCAAATTCCACTATCCTAGAGAAATATGAACTGTCCAAAATTGCTAGAGTGATCTATCTACACTGGTCTTTTAGAAGCTGTTTTCGCATGCCTTTGACAGAAAAAAGGCAAGTAGAAAATTCAGGACTGTAATGGTTCTTAAAAGTTCCTGTAACCGCTTCAAAAAGATTTCAACTTCTGTCTGTGGTAACGACTTATTCAAGATGCGCTTGTTTTCGATCCTTTTAAGACGGGTCGGTCTCCAGTCGTTGACCGACTTGAACAAAAACAGAGAAACCACGTTTGCTGGATATAGTGAATCTCTTAAACGACCAGTTATTTCTGTTGTTATCACTTTTTATGATAGCCTCGAGTCGAACAGGAAATATAATTAATGCGTAATAAGTGGCAAGTTTTGGACGTCACTAGCCATGACCCTTCAATGGCAAACCTCAAAGCTTTAATTAAAAGATCCGGCAATGTCTTCCATGTGTAAAGAATACTTTTGTACGTTGAATGCAATTGTTTACGTTAGTTTACCTGACAGATCTTTTTGGCCCCCAGCGTGTTTGTGTTGTCGAATAATTGTAAATTAGTTGCTTTGTTCAAAGTCAATCTTGAAGACAAAGTTAACTAACCTTCGGACTGAGACGCTTCGTTGTTTGGGCAGCCCAATTACCCAGTTTACGGTAAGATTAGACGTTTGGCTTATTTTGTAACGCAATTTTTAGGCCATAACCTTCACATTATCTGTAATCAGCTCGAAGCCGCGGAGTCGCTGGGAACAATGAAAACCAGTTCTCCTGTTGAACCCAGGTCGTTCTCTAGCGAGCTCAACTAGGCAGCGTGGTGGAACTGATTTCGCGTGGCGTTGATAGCATTTGACGACAGGGATGTCATTATCATATAGTGTGTACTGCAGTCAACATAATGCAAGAAGCATCTTGAGCTACGTGGCTTTGTGTTTGGCATCTTTGTGTGGGTGGAATCAGCTATTTAGTCTATAATGCTTCACTAAGACTCAGTGCACGTCTACTTACAATTAGACTAAGCAAAGCCAACGGTCTATACGTTGTTAGAAAACCTCTTACAAGTTGTTGATTGCAAGCTCCTAAAATTATTTAAGTGGATAACTTGGTTATATTAGCCTCTTTCCACAAACGACTTGGAATAATACGCATTACCTTAACGAAGTTCATGTAAAAGTTTTCTTTTGAAAAACTTGGTTTGACACTGTTGTTGGTGACCTCAGTTTTAATCGGTCATGCATGTGCTCGGTGGTTTCAACGTTTTCAGTTAACCGTCAAGACGTCTACAAGGCGCAAGTTTGGCCGCTGTCTATTGTCCTCAAAAACAGAACAAGAGACTTCTTGAATAAGATCGATTTTTTTTTCAACTCTCGTCCAAATGACATTGCCGCAACTGGCGATTTGCCAGAAATGAAGAATTTGTTCGTTTGCGGGGGTTTAAATTTTTTTAAGTCAAATACTCCAGCGTGGTGCACCATCATAAGTAGCATAGCTCGGTTTGGCTGTTTACGCATTTCCCAGGCTCGGTGTTACTAGCAAATTGCCGCCAAGAATGTGAGTCATCAGATGAACGAAAGGACCGAAACGAGCGAAACTACCGAAATAAGCGAAACGACCGAAACGAGCAAAATAGTAAGTAAATATATGAATCGTATTAGAAAAATGTGGAAGCTCTCTCGCTAACTTGCACAACGCGCGTTGTCTCGAGTCAAAATACTTTGTACTTTCGGCCTTTGGCATAGCAAACACTCCGTTAGTCACGTGCCCTCCTGTTCCTTCTAAGGTTAAAATTACTAATTTTTATTTGATTTTTATATGTATTTTATTTTGTGCCATTTTATGTTTATTATTTTTGCTTTTTTTTGTGTTATTTTTTTCTGTTTTATTTTTATTTTATTGAATGAATATTTTGTATTTTCTGTGTATAAATTAGTTGTTGTTTATCAGTTTATGGTGTTGTTTATCGGCTGAAAGATTTGGCCGGGTACCGTTTTTTGCCGGGGCCAGGGATATTCGGCGTTCTTTTTTTGGGTTTTTGCCTGCCGATAAGTAAAATAATGAAGAGTGAGACCGTCCCCACTTTTTTCTTCAGAATGATTTGCGCCTGACTATGTCCCGTATATTTCAAGCACTGCTGATTGTCGCTATTTTATTTTTTGGGATCTGGATTGGTTATATGGTCCGTACAGATGCTTCGGGTCCGGTTTTTGGTCAGCAGAAAAAAATGCTTGAGGTGATGGGCATGATTTCTGCCTTGTATGTTGACGAAGTTGATGGTCAGGCCGTGGTTGACTCGGGTATCGAGGGTATGACGCAGGCTCTTGATCCGCATACGACATATCTGAAGGCCGATCAGGTTGGCTTTTCCAACTCGGAATTTCAGGGTAATTTTGAAGGTATAGGCATCGAATTTGATATTGTGCATGATACCCTCCTGGTTGTGACTCCTTTTGCCGGCGGACCGAGTGAATCAGCCGGAGTTATGGCAGGAGACAGGATCGTTGCTATCGATACACTCTCCGCTGTCGGCCTGTCCCCGATGGATGTGCTCAACAGGCTTCGTGGCAAGAAAGGATCGATAGTAACCCTCAGGATTTACAGGCCTTACACATCGAAAACATTTACTGTCGACATCGTTCGGGACAAGATTCCGACCTACAGTGTTGACGCCTTTTTTATGCTCGATCAGGTAACCGGTTATATCCGGATGAGCAGGTTTGTTGCTACCACGGCAAGTGAGTTCAGGAACGCCATGGGAGAGCTGCTGGGCCTGGGTATGCAGAGGCTCATTATTGATATCAGGGGTAATCCGGGAGGGTATCTCGACCAGGCTGTGGAAATTGCCGACGAGTTTCTTCAGGAGGGAAAGATGATTGTTTATACGAAGAGCCGGAATGGCGGCCCTGATGAAATGCAGTACAGGGCGAAATCGGGAGGGGTTTTTGAGGAAGAACGGAAAGTTATGGTCCTTGTTGACAGGGGCAGTGCATCTGCGGCTGAAATACTTGCCGGTGCGTTACAGGACAACGGAAGGGCAATGATCGCCGGGGAACTGACTTTCGGCAAGGGGCTCGTGCAGCGTCAGTTTGATCTGGATGACGGTTCAGCCTTGCGGTTGACGGTTGCAAGGTATTTCACCCCGTCGGGCAGGAGGATACAGCGGGATTTCAGTCCGGGCAGTGAGGGAAGGGAAGAGTATTATCAGGAGAGTGCGGAAGGCAGAGAGGGGGAGAAACTCTTTAAGGAAAGCGGTAGTTTAGAGGTTGAGAGTGGTATCGAAGGTATAACGGTGTACAGGCCGTCCCCCGACCTGTTTACAGCTTCTGGCGGTATCGTGCCTGATTTCTGGATTGTCGAGCGTGCCGTTGATGATTTTTACAGCAGATTGATGACACAGGGGGTTTTTGATGAAGCGGCACTGAACGTTATCGATGATCCATCAAGTTCTGTGAGGCGGTTCAGCGAGGATCTTCAGGGTTTTATCACTGAGTATTCGGAAGATGAGAAAACTGAACGATATCTGCGGGAAATCTGCAAGGAAAAAGATATTGCATTTGATGAGACGGTATTCGGCCGTGAAAAGAAAGATATACTCACCATTGTAAAGTCGCGCATCGCGCGTCAGCTTTTCGGGATAGAAGCCCAGATCAGGGTTCTTGCTGAAGAGTCGGACAAGATGCTGCAGTTTGCCCGTGACTATATCCGCCGTGATGCGGCATAATAACCGTGATGTGTTCTCCGTCCATCGGGTTAGGCCGAATAAAAAACGTGCATTTTGAAGCTTTTCGGGATTGTCGGCCAATTTAGGCATGTTTTGTTTTCAGTAGGTATAAAAGATTATATTTGTTCTAATCCTAAATCAACGCTTCCACACCTATGTCTTTGCTTGAGAAAATCCAGAGTAACACCTGTTCACTGCGTTTGCAGAAAGACTGGCTTCAAATTTATACCTGTCCGGTGCCGACTTCCGACTTTCTTTCATTTGTGGGCATTGCCGAGATTGATGCGCCGCAACATAGCGTGCTTCATCTGCTTTATGATCTTGATGCAGCAACCGAATGGGTCTGGAAAACCAGGGAAATGAGGATACTGAAAGAGCTTTCTGAGGATCAGGGCAGGATTGTTTATCAGTTGGTCAGTGCTCCGTGGCCTCTTTCCGACAGGGAAATTATCAGTCAGTCGCAAGGGTACAGGGATCCCAAGACCGGTGAAGTATTTATTAAAATGACCGCGATACCCGATTTTATTCCCGAAAACGATAACTATGTTCGTGTTCCGCAGCTTGAAGGTGCGTGGAATATCATCCCTCTTTCAGCAAATCAGTGCAGGGTTGTTTTCAGGGTTCATCTTGAGCCCGGCGGGGAAATTCCTTCATGGCTTGCAAATATTGCGGTTATCGATACGCCTTATAATACCATGGCCAATATGCGGGAAATGGTGAAACGTGAAAAGTACAAGACTCCTTTAGAGGTTCCGTTTACCCGGTCCACGGATGAAATCGACAAGAATTACAAGGAGTTTATCACCGAGTAGAGATTGTGGGGCGGTAACAGTTTTGCTCCTGTTTTAAAAAAGTAAAGGAAAATAAGTACAGCATGGATTTTGAGCGTGCAAGGGAAGACAGTTGGGAGTTTCGTGTCGAACACAAGGATATCCGGGTTTATTCGGCAAAAATGAAAAACACTCCGGTTCATGGTTTCAAAGGCATTATAGAATTTCCCGTATCGCTCAAACGACTCATCAGCCTTTTTCATGATACCGCCAGCTACAGGCGATGGGTTCACCAGCTTGCAAGTCTGCAGGTTCTTGAAAAAGGCGATAATCTCGAATATGTCATCCATCAGGTTATCAATACGCCGTGGCCTTTTCCGAGACGTGAGGTGATTGTGCGTACCGGGCTTGATGCAGAAGGCGAAAACGGTATCGCTGTGACGATGAAGTCCGAACCGGATTATATTCCCGCTAAACCGGGGAGTTTCAGGATCAGGGAGGCTTATGGAAAATGGGTGTTCGAGCCGTTGGAAAATGATGTTGTTCGAATAACGTTTATCATGTACGTGGACCCGGGAAAAGATGTTCCTCCGCCCATGAGCAACACGGCAATGTTCGAGGTTCCGTTTTACTCACTCCAGAATCTGCGAAACCTGGCTTTTGATACGGGCTATAATCCTCCCTATCCTGAAGAGGTTGACGAGTATATCTCCATAGGCGAAAGCTGAAGCAGAAATTCATGCTTCGAAGTGTTCTCGGCAGGCCTTGAGCAGCTTTGCAGGGTTGACCGGGACCGCACCTACTTCCTGGCAGACCGTTCCGGCGGCAATATTTGCCACTTGCGCACATGTCTCGATATCCAGTCCCGCTGCAAATCCCAGGGCGAGGATGCCGATAACCGTGTCACCCGCACCTGAAACATCTGCAACATCGAGTGATGCAGCCGGAATATGGGTAAAGCGGCTATTGTATATCGTCAGCCCTTTTTCGCTTCGGGTAACGACAAGGTGTTCGCAACGAAGTTTTTCCTTGAGCTTCATGCAGGCATGTTCGATATCGCTGTCGGTGTTGTTGAGGGTAATGCCCAGGGAGGATGCTGTTTCGGTAAGATTCGGTTTGAAAACAGTACAGCCGCTGTAGTTGAAAAAACTTTCCAGTTTGGGGTCGACGAACACCGGTACACCCCTTGACGAGGCTAACGCTATAACCCGGCTTATAAGGGCTGGTGTGAGTACGCCCTTGTTGTAGTCCTGAAGTATTATGGCATCAAGATCGGCAACAACTTCTCCGAGATGCTCTTCCATGAAGTTTTCAGCCTGTTCCGAAACGGCTTTTCGGCTTTCGTAATCAACCCTGGTGATGTGGTGACTTTGGGAGAGGATCCTTGTTTTACAGGTTGTCTGCCTTTGCGGGTCGTGAAAAAGATGTTCGGAGGAGAGTCCGTGTTCATGCATCAGATTTTTCAGGGCTTCGGCGTTATCGTCCTGTCCGGTGACGCCGAACAGCACGGTGGCTGTTCCCATGGCGCGAATGTTTACGGCTACATTGGCCGCCCCGCCCAGCCTGAGCGTTTCGTGCGAAACATCGACGACAGGTACCGGGTATTCAGGCGAGACCCGCGATACGTGCCCGAAGATGTACTTGTCGAGCATAATGTCACCGACGACTGCTATTTTTTTTTCTTTGAATGACTCGAACAGTGCATCAATATCCATGCCGTGCTCTGTGATGTGTTTTTCGGCGACGAACGCCTGCTGCTGTTATACGTTGATTCAATGGCCGGGTTTCCGGTTTTGCCCGAGACAATGTTAAACGCTTAATTTAGGAATATATAAAAGCAGTGTGGATATAAAACGTCCGGGTCCGGGGCAGCAGGTCCGGGGGTTTTATTTTTTCGCTTTTTTTGTTATAATCAAAGCTATCCATTTTTAGCTTTGCAAGTGAACAAAGTCATGGACAATGTTTGATAATTTAAGCGACAAGTTAGAGGCTACTTTTAAAAAGCTTGCCGGACAGGCAACGATCAACGAGGTCAATATCGGCATAGCCATGCGCGATATCAAGCGCGCTTTGCTGGGTGCCGATGTCAATTACAAGGTTGCCAAGAAATTTGTTGAGGATGTCAGGGAAAGAGCGCTGGGCCAGGATGTCGTTAAAAGTGTTTCCCCTGCCCAGATGATCGTGAAAATAGTCAGCGATGAACTGACGGAGATCATGGGCGGTGAAAACAAGCCGTTGAACCTTGCAACGAATAAAGTGCCAGCTGTTGTTATGGTCGCCGGTCTGCAGGGGTCGGGTAAAACCACTTTCTGCGCGAAGCTGGCAAAGCGATTGAAGAAAAACGGCAAACATCCACTGCTTGTTGCGGCTGATGTCTATCGTCCTGCTGCAGTTGATCAGCTCAAGACGCTGGGAGGACAGATAGAGGTGCCGGTCTTTTCTCTGGAGGAGAATGATGCATTGAAGGCTGCTCTTGAAGGTGTGGACTCGGCGAGAAGCAATGGCAATGATGTTGTTATTGTCGATACAGCCGGGCGTTTACAGGTTGACGAGGAGATGATGGCTGAGGCCGAAACTCTCAAAGATCGGTTGAAGCCCGAGGAACTCCTGTTTGTTGTCGACGCCATGATCGGGCAGGAGGCCGTGAACACTGCAAAAGTGTTCAACGAACGTCTCGATTTCGACGGTGTGGTGCTGACCAAGCTTGATGGTGATGCCAGAGGCGGTTCGGCGCTTTCGATCAAGCAGGTTGTCGACAAACCGATCAAATTCATGAGTGTCGGTGAGAAGGTCGATGATCTTGACATTTTCTATCCTGACCGTATGGCCCAGCGTATCCTTGGCATGGGTGATATTGTCGGTTTCGTTGAAAAGGCTCAGGAGACGCTTGATCTTGAGAAAACACGCAAGATGCAGTCCCGTCTGCTGAAAAACGAATTTGATCTGGATGATTTTTTCGATCAGCTTCAGCAACTGAAAAAAATGGGGTCTATACAGGGGCTTGTCGAGATGGTGCCGGGTCTCAACAAGATGATTCCGAAACAGGATCTTGACGGGCTTGATTTCAAACCCATAGAAGCCATTATCTCTTCCATGACGAAGGAAGAAAGAGCGGCACCTGAAATCATCAACGGCAGCCGCAGGCAAAGAATTGCAAAAGGCAGCGGTACACGTGTTCAGGACGTTAATATGCTGCTCAAGCAGTTCAAGGAAATGAAAAAGATGATGGGTTCGGTTACCAAGATGACAAGCTCGGGACGCAAGATATTGCCGCAGAATCTGCCTCTTGAAAAACTTTTAAAACGATAACGCTTTTTTAAAAAATAACTTAAATTTATAAGCATTGGTTAAAATCAGACTCAGAAGAGCAGGAAGAAAAAAGTTGCCGGTTTACCAGATTGTGGCTGCGGACGCACGTTCGCCGAGAGACGGTAAATTCCTGGAAGTGATCGGTCACTATCAGCCTACAGCAAAGCCTCATGCAATTACAATAGACAAGGAACGCACAGCGTACTGGCTGGGTGTTGGTGCGCAGCCGACAACAACCGTACGAAGCCTTATTCGTGCTACCGGCCTTCTTCATGAACTGAACATGAAGCGAAGGGGGCGTAGCGATGAGGAGATTGCAGCCGAGATGGAACAATGGGAGGCCCGAGAGGGTGAAAGGCGGGAGAAAAGACTTGCAGTCAAGAGGCGTCGCCATCAGGCTAAAAAAGCAGCCGAAACCCAGGAGGACACTGCAGCGCCGGCAACTCCGGCAGAGGCTGAATCAGAGGGTGACGAGTAAGCGTTTGCGGCAGGAGGGTTGTATGAACCCTTATTTGAGGTGTCCCTATGAAGGAAGATCTGTATCTGGCCGGAAAAATCCTCAAGCCTAAAGGTTTGGAGGGTGAAGTGAAAGTCTTGCCGGTTACGGATTTTCCCGAAAGCTTTCTTGAGCGAAAGCTTTTTTATGTCGGCAAGACGGAAGAGGCGGCTGTTCGCCGCACGGTTCGGCATGCAGTGTTACGAAAAGGTTTTGCCTATCTGCTCTTTTCAGGTATTGACACCAGGGAAAAAGCCGAGGCAGTAACCGGAAGCATGGTATATGTGTCAGCCGATGCATTGATTCCGCTCCCTCCCGACAGGGCTTATCTTCATGAGCTGAGGGGTTTAAAGGTTTTCAACGAGCTGCATGAAGAGGTCGGTATCGTAAAAGATGTGGTGAGCATGCCTGCTCATGAAGTGTATGAGGTTCAATGCGGTGGACGTATCGTTCTTGTTCCTGCAATTGAGGAGTTTGTTGAGGAGATTGCTATTGACGAAAGGTATATGGTGCTCAAGCGGTTTGACGAGTTTCTGTAAAGCCTTTGAACTGTTCTTGTACAATTTGTGGAATGCCCGGACCGAGCTATTGCAAAGGCATGCCTGGCCGTTAACAGTAACAAGTTACATCCTTTCATAAACAGGTCTTTTGTCACTCGTTTCCTGTTGCTGTTGTTCAGGACAATTTGAAAATGCTTAACTTGGGAAAAGTCTGTGCAGATGGAATCATTGCGTATCGACGTTATTTCCGTCATTCCCGGTTTTTTTGAGTCGCCGCTCGACAAGGGGGTGCTTGGTATAGCCCGGAGAAAAAGGCATGCAGCTATACAGGTACATAATCTTCATGACTATGGCCTGGGTAAATACAAGCAGGTTGACGACACGCCTTTTGGTGGCGGAGCCGGAATGGTCATCAGGCCGGAGCCGGTGTTTGCGTGTATTGAAAAGCTTTTGGCTGAAAGGCCGTATGATGCCGTGATTTTTATGACTCCCGATGGAGAAAAGTTCGATCAGCCGGCAGCAAACAGGCTTTCAAGGCTGAAAAATCTGATTATATTGTGCGGTCACTACAAGGCCGTTGACGAAAGGATCAGAAAAAAGCTTGTCACCATGGAGTTGTCGGTTGGTGATATTGTGCTTTCAGGAGGAGAAATTCCGGCACTGCTTTTGATTGATGCAATTGTTCGTCTCATCCCAGGTGTTCTGGGGGACAGTGAATCGGCATTGACCGATTCGTTTCAGGCAGGCATGCTTGATTGTGAGTATTATACCAGGCCGGCTGAATTCAGGGGGATGCGGGTTCCTGAGGTGCTGCTGTCGGGTCATCACAAGAAGATAGAAGAGTGGAGGAGCAGCAATGCTCTGGAGCGCACGCTCAAACGGCGCCCTGACCTTCTTGACAAGGATATTATTGAAGAGTTAAAGAACAACTAACGCTAATACTTTTATCATGGATCAGTTAATTCAATTGGTTGAAGCAACGCAGGAACGAAATGATTTGCCGGAGGTGCATCCGGGCGATACAGTGAAAATGCAGTTGAAAGTTATCGAAGGCGAGAAAGAGCGGCTGCAGGCTTTCGAGGGGGTTATCATCAGCGAAAGGGGCGTGGGGGCATCAAAAACCGTTACAGTCAGAAAAATTTCCAACGGTATAGGCGTCGAACGCATCATTCCCTTGAGCTCGCCGAACATCGAAAGCATAAAAGTGCTGAAAAACGGTAAAACCCGCCGTGCAAAGCTGTTCTATCTCAGAAAGCGTACAGGTAAAGCCGCTTTGAAAGTCAAAGAGCGGAAAACTGTTACTTCCTGAGATTTCGCGGACAGTACAGCGTCTGCTGTTGCTTCGTATCCGCAATTTGACTACAATGAAGAAGCCTGGCACAAGTCAGGCTTTTTTGTGTTCGAGCGATCGCGGCATGTAGCTTTTTTATGAAAAGGGGCATCATGTATGGCATGACTACAGGGCGGCCGCTTTTGACGGTTGCTTTTTGAATCTTGACTTGTTCCGGTCTTATGCTTACGATAGGTGAATACACATTGCATACCCTTGACGTTCAGTATTTCAGCCTCGACGGCGGTTCGGTTTTCGGGGTGGTTCCGAGGGTGCTGTGGGAAAAAGTTGTTACGCCCGATCATCTTAACCGGGTAAGACTTGCAATGCGGATTCTGCTTATAAAGGGAAAAGGCAGGAACATTCTTGTCGATGCAGCAATGGGCACCGCCTGGAGCGACAAGATGAAGATGATCTATGAGCTGTCAGACTGGCGGCTTGACGAAGAGCTGCAGCGTGAAGGTCTGCAGCGGCAGGATATTACAGATGTTATTTTTACACATTTGCACTTTGATCATGTTGCAGGCGCATTTGAAAAGCGTCATGGCAGGCTCGTTTCCGTTTTTCCCAATGCCCGTTTGTACGTGCAGAGGGATAATTACGAGACTGCGATGCAGCCGAATTTGAAAGAGAGATCCAGTTACCTGCTCGAATTCACCGATGCTTTGGGAAAAAGCGGGTCGATGGAGCTCATTGACGGCTATGTAGAGCTACTGCCCGGAATAGAGTTGTTTCCTGCGGGACAGGGGCATACGGCGGGACATCAGTTGGTAAAAGTTGCCGGCGACGACGGCGTGACGCTTGTTCATGGAGGTGATCTTATTCCATCGTCTGCCCATCTTGGCATTACAAGGGGTTTGGCTTTTGATATTGCTCCGCTTGAGGTGATTCGTGAAAAAACAGCTCTTCTGGACGATCTCCTTGAGAAACGGTGGCTGCTCTACTTTGCTCATGACCCGTATATCGAGGCTGCGACGGTTCGGCAGGGTGAGAAACATGTTGTTGTTGATAAAGCGGTGAAGGTGTGACAGACAAGGGTGAATGTCAGGACAAACCTGTGTGTCCGCCTGTGTAATTCGTTGGCAGGGATTGGGTTTTCAGGAGGGGATGTTGAATGGATCCGGATCAGCAAAAGATACAGCGCTTTCAGGAGAAGGTTTTTTCCTTTTACCATGAAAACAAGAGACAGTTTCCCTGGAGAGAAACAACCGACCGTTACGCGGTTATGGTCAGTGAGGTCATGCTGCAGCAGACACAGGCCGAGCGTGTGGTGAGCAAATATCTTGTATGGCTTGACCGTTTTCCCGATATCAGGTCTCTTGCGGGCGCTTCGTTGAAAGAAGTCTTGTCTTGCTGGAGCGGACTCGGCTACAATGCAAGGGGACAGCGTCTCCATCGTTGTGCAAAGATTATCGTCGATGACTATGCGGCGAAAGTCCCTTTCGCACCAGAAGAACTGATCCGGTTGCCCGGCATAGGCGTTTACACTTCCCGTTCCATACCGATTTTTGCGGATAATCTCGATATCGCTACAGTCGATACCAACATCAGAAGAATATATATCCATGAGCTCGGACTGCCGGAAACCATCAGGCCTGGCGAATTGCTGGCTGTCGCTGAAAAAATACTTCCGCATGGAAAAAGCCGGGACTGGCATAACGCTCTTATGGACTATGGGGCTCTCTCTTTGACCGGGAGAAAAACCGGAATACGTCCGCTTACCCGGCAATCGAAATTCAAGGGGTCCAGACGGTGGTACCGGGGGAGAATTGTCAAGGAGCTTGTCGGCGCTGATGTCATGTTTCTTGAAGAGCTGACAGTACGCTATGGCGAGCAGGTTGTTGCTGTTCTTGCAGAGCTTGAAGAGGAAGGACTTGTCGAGCGTCTGCCGGGCAAGGAGGAGTCCGGCCTCTGCTTCAGAATTCCGGAATAACCGGGATTCTGACGATCGTTGTACGTGGAATGAAGAGGAGCTTGCTACTCCGAGTTGTAAAGCGTGTTCATGGAGCCGAAAAGTGAGTCGATCTCTTTCTCAAAGGCTTTGCTGATTGCTTTTCTTTTCAGTTTGAGCGTCGGTGTCATGTAGCCGTTTTCAATGGTGAACGGCTCTGTCATCAGCAGAAACTTTCTTACTTTTTCATGTGCGGCAAGCTGCCTGGATATGTTGCGCAGATGTGATTCGTAGATCTTGCGGATCTCTTGATGCTCAATAAGCTCGTTTCTTGTCTTAAAGGTTATCTGCTGTTCATCGGTGAAAGACTCCAGTTCGGAAAAATCGGGAACAATAAGGGCAATAAGGAACGGTTTTTTCTCTCCAACAACCATGACCTGGTCGACATAGTTGTTTTCAGCAATCAACTCTTCGATGGGGAGAGGGGCAATGTTCTTCCCGCCCGATGTCACGATAATATGCTTCTTTCTGTCCGTGATTTTCAGGTACCCGTCTTCATCGAGTTCTCCGATATCTCCTGTGTGAAACCAGTCATCGTAGATGACTTCGTTTGTTGCTTCCTCGTCGTTCCAGTAGCCTTTCATTATATTCGGTCCCTTGAACAGTATTTCGCCGTCGGAGTCGATTTTAACGATAACATTGTCGACTACCGGGCCTACGGTACCGAATTTAACCTTTTCAGGGCGGTTGACATTAGTGACAGGTGATGTTTCGGTGAGCCCGTAGCCTTCAAGTATGGTGATGCCGAAAGCCTGAAAGAATTCTCCCACTTTTTGAGGAAGAGCAGCGCCTCCTGAAACAAAATAGCGGAGATGACCGCCGAGTTTGTTCCGGATTTTAGCGTAGACAAGCCTGTCTGCAATACGGTGCTTCGTGAAGAGTACCGGTGAAGGTTTTCCTGTCTGCAGTTGTTTGTGGTACTCGAGTCCGGTAGCGAGAGCCCACTTGAAAACCTTTTGTTTTACCGGGCTTTCATTGTCTATCTGTTTCAGGATGTTTGCTTTTATCCTGTCGAAAAGCCGCGGGACGGTGATGATAATCGTGGGTTTTGCCTCGGTAATGTTCAGTGATACGGTTTCAACGGTTTCCGCAAGGTAGATCTGGGCGCCGCATGCAAAGAGCAGATAGTAGCCGCCGGTTCTTTCATAAGAGTGGGAAAGCGGCAGGAAAGAGAGGCTCCGGTCCGATTCATCGAGCCGTATGATCGAAGAGCAGGACTTGACATTTTCACAGATATTCCGGTGGGTCAGCATGACACCTTTCGGCAGTCCCGTAGTGCCGGATGTATAGATGATCGTGGCTATATCATCGGGTTTCAGCATGGTATAGCTGATATAGTCAGGTGTGCTGCCAAGGATTGCACGACCGGTTTTTTTTGCATCGGAAAGCTCGGTAACACCATCAACTTTTTCGTCGAGCCGGTTCATGACGATCATGAACTCCAGGTCAGGAAGGTTTTGCCAAACGGAAAGGATCTTGCCAAGCTGAAGCATGTTGGAGACGATAATTGCTCTGGAGCCGGAGTCCTTGAGGATATACTCTATCTGGTTAGGTGGAAGCGAGGGATAGAGGGGGACATCGATTGCACCGATACTCAGGATAGCCATGTCGGCAAGATACCAGCCGGGACGGTTCTCTGAGAGAATGGCAACGCGGTCCCGTGCTTCAATACCCTTGTGTTTCAGAAAAGCCGCGAGCGCTGACACATCGTCGCTGAGGGAATCATAAGAGATGGGTTCATAGGTGCCGTTCACTTTGCGGGCAACAGGGAATTTTTTCTTTTGTCCTCTGTAATGACGGAAAACATGGGTGAAGAGCTCCGGCAGCGTCTGAAATTCGGAATGGATAAGTCCCATGGAGTACCTGGTTAAGGGCTATTGAGTGTTACTGTTTCAGCGCGACCAACCGCATTTCCCTCAATTCGGGATTTCAGGCGGGGGAAAGAACCAGGCGCGGCAGACTGTCACAGATCGGACCAGCAATTTGTCTTAAAAAAAATATGTAACACATGTTTACAACCTTTGCAAATGATTGTTGCTGAACAAGAGGTTTTGGCATTAAAAAAGCATGTTTGTTGAGGTTTAGGGATTCCCTTACATTTCTGCATGCAAGAATTCTTTGGGGAGTTGATGAGGGATATGTTGCTCACCTGAAAGAGGACGGCATGCTGGTGTCTGGAATCAAAAGTGAATTATGGGACAGGATGTGAACAAGGTAGAACGTCTGTATGATGCGGTAGCAAGGGAGTATGCAGAAGCATTCTGTGGCGAGCATGAAAAGAAACCGAAAGATCGGGAAATACTCTACAGATTTTCGCAAGAGATCGGAGGCAAAAAGCCGGTCTGGGATTTCGGTTGTGGTCCCGGTCAAACTACAGCATACCTGAAAAACCTTGGTGTTGAAATCTCGGGGCTGGATCTGTCAGAGGAAATACTGAAGCAGGCCAGGACAATTCACCCGGAGATACATTTCCGGAAGGGAAATATTCTTGAGCTCGAATTTGAATCCAACTCAATAGCTGGTATTGTAGCTTTTTACGCTATTGTTCATTTTACTGAAGAGCAAACAGGAGCCGCATTCCGTGAAGTGTTTCGTGTATTGCAGCCAGGCGGAACATTCCTTTTAACCTATCACATTGGTGAGGAAACAATCCACCTGGATGAGTTTCTCGGCAAGAACGTCAATGCAGACTTCATGTTTTTCTCTACTGAGTTTATTTTCAATTGCTTAAAGGACAGTGGATTTGAAGAGATAGAGATAATTGAAAGAGAGCCATACCCCGGGGTGGAGTATGAAAGCCGAAGAGCTTATGTGTTTGCGGAAAAGCCTGCGGCACCAAAATCTCCTTGACATTTTGGCCTGCCTCGAACTCAAATCGTTTGCCGGATACCAGCTTTTTTAACTCACCTAAAGAACAAAGAGCATGGTTCAATCTAAAGGTAGTGTCGAAGCGCACATGCGAGGTATACAAGAACATTCATTCGAATTCCATGACATGGTGCTCAGAGTTCGATCCCTTTTTCTGGAAACATGTTCCGGTTTGACGGAAGCGGTTAAATAACGGAGGGATAGTTTTCCTGGAACAAAAAGAGCTGGTTGGAGGGATTTTTGTCTACAGGGAACACGTCTCGGTGGAGTTCAGTCAAGGCTCATCATTTCCAGATCCCGATTCGATTCTGGAAGGAAAAGGGAAGTACAGACGGCATATAAAGTTGCATGACCTGGAGGACATTGATGCAAAGCATCTGGCGGGCTTCATTGGTCTGGCTTGTGGATAAAACCAAAAAAGCCCGCTTGGATGCGGGCTTTTTTGTTGAGGCGAAGAGCGGATTCGAACCGCTGTAAAAGGTTTTGCAGACCTCTGCCTAGCCACTCGGCCACTTCGCCCTGTATCGGGAGGTAAATGTAGGTAAAAAGATAAATGAATACAAATGGGTTGTATTGATTTCAGGAGTCGATGTTTCAGGTTTTTTTACTGCCCGATCTCGTTCATCAGCTCTTCCCATAATTCCTGGTAGGCTATGGAAGCCGGGGCGTGGGGCCGGGCTGCGTTGAGCGGAGCCTGGTAGATACCCATTTTTTCGACTTCCGAGTTGTAGGGGATCACCTGGTGCAGAAAACGCTTTTTTCCACGGTACTCTTCAACGATCTCCCTGTGCATGGCCTTCCGGCGTTCAAACATGGTGAAGAAGCCCTTGATTTTAGCGGTGTTGAGCTTGTACTCCTTGAAGAAATCGATCAGTTGTTCAAAAGTACGGAGGGAAAGGGTTGTCGGGATCAGTGGAACGAGAATAACGTCCGACGCCGTGAAAACGCTTTCCGAAAGAAGAGTGAGGTTGGGAGGGCAGTCAAAGAAAATGAACGGGTATTCCGTGTTCAGTTCACGGATGTTGTTTTTCAGCTTTTTCTGGGGCTTCTTTTCCTCCAGCAGCTCGATGTCGAGATTTCTGTAGGAAAAGTCGGCAGGAAGAAGGTCGAGGTTGTCAAAATCCGTTCCTTTGATGTTGTCGTATATTTTTTTGTTGCCCTTGAGAAATTTTTTGCTGCTGTATTTTTTGTTCGGGACGATACGGAAATAAAAAGAGCTCGCTCCCTGAGGGTCGAGATCGCAGATAAGGGTTGGCGGTTCGCTGATGGAGGAAAGATACGCAAGGTTGACTGCCGAAGCGGTTTTTCCAACGCCGCCCTTGATGCTGTAGAGTGCGATGGTTTTCATATTAGCCGTAATGGTTGAGCAATTCGTTGAAAAGGGCTTCAGCTTCCGGTTTGTCAAATTTGTCGAATCTATTGTGAAATTCCATGCGTACTGTTTCACGTTCGTGATACAGTGCCGTCACCAGGCCTCCGAGTGCCGAGGCGAGAGGGACGTTTTCTGCTGTGCACCTGAGGTTTGAAAGGTAGCTGTAGAGGTAGTGCTGCTGCACCGAAAGATCGACGAAAACACCGAGATTGTCCTGAAGCATCTTTAACTGGCGGGTCACCGGTTGAAGTGCTTTGGCAGGAAAGAGCGATGCATAAAATTCCAGAAGATAGCGAAGTTTTTTACAGTCGAGCCGCAAGGCGTGCAGTTCGGTATCAGTGGCTTCACGGCTCATTGCCCTGCCGTGCCGGATGACTTTTTTCCATGCTTTTCTGATGGAAGAAACAGCGACATCGGACGTTACTGTTAGAGCATTGGGAACTGTCTCGGGGTCGGAAGATATGTTGTTTTCGAGAAAGGATCGCCATTCCTGCAAAAGCTGTTTGTGGGACGATGAGCCAAGATAGCTTGAAAAGACTTTCAGCTCTTTTTTATGACGGTTTCTCAGATCGGTGAAAAAAGGATCGAGCGATTCACGCATGGCAATCGGGAGAAGATTTCTGAATCGTTCCGCTTCAAGCAGATAAACATCCTGGTCTCGAAGGTTGTTTGTTCTTTTCCCGAGTTCCCTGAATGCCTGCTTGTAACGGGAGAGTTCATCAGGCGGAAAGATTCCCTTCAACCGGGCAAGAATGGATCTGGTTCTGCGAATGGCTACCCGGTAATCATGCAGAAACTCCGTATCGATGTTTTTAGGTATCCATGTCTCGTTGGCATGGATGATTTCAAGTGTCGAAAACAACAGCTCACGGGCTGAATCCTGTATGGTGCTTTCGGGATTGAGCTTGACGGACGGCTTGGAGATGTAGCTGCCGGGAACAAGCCCGGCAACGGCAAGAATGGCCGAGTAAATTTCCTGGTATGAGGTTTTCCCCGCATATGCGGGACTTTTTTTCAGACACCCGGCAAGTTGTTCAAATTCCTTCCTGTAGCCTCTGACGGGGGTCAGCTTTATGAATGCTTGAGGTTGTTGAGTTGCGGGCGGCAGGATCGAACGGAATTCGATAGTGGCTACGGTTTTCCTGTTTTCATCAAGTGCCCGCCAGACGGCAACTTCCGTTTCGACAGAGCCGAGCCGGATAAAAGCCCTGAGTTTTGACAGGGTTTTCAGCGTTGGCCCTGCTTTTCCGTCGTTAATATCCTCAGGGAAAAAGTTTTGCGGTGTTTTTCTGAAAGGTGTGAGGCTGATTGCATTGCCGTTCCTCAGATCGACGAGACTCAGGCGGCGGCGGCAGAGAAAAATCGCCGTTTTTTTATTCCAGGCTTTCCAGTCAAAAGTGTCGTAACAGAGGAGCAACTCCTTTTTTAGTGGCTGTGCCTTGAGAGAAAAAGGGACATGTGTACGCTCGAAAAGTTCGGTCAGGTCAAAAGTATCTGATATGCTGAAATATTCCGGTTCGAGACTTATTCTCATAAGAAAGGAGTAGTAGGATATCGCCTATCGCCCGCAAGTTACCCGTTAATATAGCAATTACTTCAATTCAATGCTTTGTTGCAGTGTGTCCATTGTGTTAAATGTCACCGTACACAGGCCAGCCGTAACCGCTTTTTTTATGATCGGTTGACGAATCGCCCGGAAGTTGTGTTATCGCTTTTAAAAAGGCGGAGTTTTTCTTAAGTTATGCCTTTCTCATTTTGGGTTGTTGCAGCTTTTTTCCTAACAGGTATCGGACGTTGTCATATGAAACACTCGTTTATTTTTCTCGGCATGCTGGTGATGCTCCTGGCGGGCTGTTCGCAGCAGCCGATGTCGGAAGGTTCTTCTGACGGCATGACGGTCGGTATGGTTTTCGATGTGGGTGGCCGGGGAGACAAGTCCTTTAACGATGCGGCGTATCATGGGCTGGAAATGTCCAGGGATTCTCTCGGTGTGGATATTGTGTATATCGAACCTTCGGGCGAGGGTGCTGACAGGGAAGCCGCCCTGCGGCAGCTTGCCGCCGACCCGGCGGTTCCGGTGATTTTCGGAGTAGGCTTGCTGTTCAGCAAAGACATAACGGCAATGGCCGAAGAGTTTCCTGACAAATATTTTGCATGCATCGATTACCTTTCGAAGCCGGGAGAGGACATTCCCGCCAATCTTTCGGGCATTGTCTTTCAGGATAAGCAGGGCTCGTTTCTTGCCGGAGCACTGGCAGGACTGGTAACAAAATCCAATACAGTGGGTTTTATAGGAGGAATGGAGTCGAGTATCATAAAAAAGTTTCAGGATGGTTTTATAGCGGGAGTGAAACATGTGAACCCCGACATTACCATCATTTCCGGGTATATCGGTATGACCGGGAGTGCGTTTACAAATCCGGCGAAAGGCAAGGAGCTTGCACTTGGGCAGTATGCAAAGGGAGCTGATATCATCTATCAGGCAGCGGGGTTGAGCGGCCTTGGTGTTGTCGAGGCGGCCCGCGAGACGGAGAACCTGGTTATCGGTACCGACCGTGATCAGGAAGAGCTTGCACCCGGATATGTTCTGACAAGTATCACGAAAGCAATTGACCGTGCAGTTTTTGCAACCGTCGAACAGGTTCAGTCGGGAACATTCCAGGGTGGCCGGATGAATGTTTTCGGTCTTGATGGTCGGTACACTGATTATGTTTACAATCAAAATAATGCGGCATTGATCAGTCAGGATGCACATGTCAGGGTCGAGAAGATCCGCAAGCAGATTATTGACGGAGAGTTGAGCATCGAGTGATGGGGAGGAGGAGAGTCGTTACATTTTCATGGATGCACAGACGGATGAGGCATTATTAACAACATAAAACACGAGCGAAAACATGAAGCAGTCTATCACACTTTTCAAGCAGGTATGCATTTTTCTGTTGTTTGCCGGTCTTGCAGCCTGCGGCGGCGGTGACAGAGATGCGCTTAAAGCGGAGGTCGAGCAGACTCTTGCGGAGGTAAGTGACGAGCTTGCCGCTCTTAAGGTCGTCAAAATGGAACAGCAGAGTGCCCTCGATGGCTTGAAAGAGGACCTGAAGTGGGAGTACAGCGAGGAACTTGACAAATATGTGCGCCAGTATGAAAGCGAGTTTTCCATGCTGAAAGAGAACATTGACGAACTGAACGGCATTTATGATGCTGTTGCAGGTTATCGGGAAAAGCTCGATGGAGCTCCTCTTGAGTACAGCCTGAATCTTATAACGGAAATGTTCGAGGAGAATCGTAAACATTTCGCTGAAATTGTCGAGGAAAACGAAGCTATTCAGGAAAAGTTTTACGATCTGGCAGACGAGCTCGATGAGTTGGGTGCAGCCGAAACTCCTGAAACAACCGATGTTCCTGAAGAGAGTAGTGTTTCGGGAACGACAGATCTCCCTGAGGAAAGTAATATCCAGCAAACGACTGATTCTGTGGAATAAGTGCCCAAAAAGATCCTGGTAACCGGTGCTACCGGTTTTATTGGTTCACGTCTCGTAAGGAAGCTTCTTGCGGGAAACAACAGTGTGTATGCCCTTGTTCGAAAGAGTTCAAATCTTGAGCTGTTTTCGGATATCGCCGACAAGATTAATTTTGTTGAGGGCGACGTAACCGTTGCGGATTCTCTCCGAAGTGCCTTCGACGGGATGGACCATATCTACCATTCGGCGGGCTACACCTATATGGGAGGAGCAAACGGCAAGGCAGGTCTGCTCCATTCCATTAATGTCGAAGGGACCCGTAACGTCATGCAAGCTGCTCTTGACAAGCAGGTCAGCAGAGTCGTTCATGTAAGTTCCATAACCGCTGTCGGAATTTCCACAAAAAACGGTAAGCCGTGTGATGAATCATCGCTCTGGAATTTCGACGGGATTGGTTTGCTTTACGCGGAAACAAAGCGGCAATCCGAGGTTGAAGTCAAGAAAGCTGTCGAAAAAGGTCTCGATTGTGTTATCGTCAACCCGGCTTTCGTATTCGGGGCTGGTGACCTCAATTTCAATGCAGGGCGGCTTATCAAGGATGTTTACCACAAAAAGATGCCGTTTTATCCTCTTGGAGGAGTCTGTGTTGTAGACGTTGAAATTGTGGTTGAGGCTATTATTCGCGCAATGGAAGTCGGGCGCACCGGAGAACGCTACATTCTCGGCGGTGACAATGTCACATTCAAGGAACTGGCGGATATCATCTCCAGAGTAACCGGTACCCGGATTTTCATGATGCCTCTGCCGTATTCCGTTGCAAAAGTTCTGCACAATCTGCTTGTTGTGCTCCACACCAAAAACCGTGTTTCAAAGCTTTTTAACCCCACCATGTTCAGAGTCGCCTCAGAGTTTTTATATTTCTCTTCAGAGAAAGCTGTTCGCGAGCTTGGCATGAGAACCGAACCCATAGAGTTCAGCATACGGCGAGCTTTTGAATGGTATAAAAAGGAAGGGTTGCTCTAAAAACACCGGCATATGCCTTCTAACACTATAGTCGAAAGGGTTGTTGCGGATCTGTTGAAGTATCCACCCTTTGACCAGCTTGACCCTGCTGTTCTGAAGGATCTTGCTGAATCCGTTACCCTTACCTATCATGAAGAGGGTGAAGTCATTTTTTCCAAAGGTGATTTCCTTAAAGGCCATGCTTTCATGGTAATGAAAGGCGCGGTTCGCCTTTTTGACAGTATCGACGGCAAAGAAGTGCTGGTCGATCTCTGTGACGAGGGGGATATTTTCGGAGTCAGAGCGATTTTTGCCCATCATGACTATGTGTTGACCGCGCAGGTGGCCGAAGAAAGTCTGCTCTTTGAGCTGCCGGTCGATAAAATCAGACACCTGCTGGAGACCGAGCCCAGGGTTTCTCTGTTTTTTGCGGGCGCTTTTGCAAAAAGTGTAGAAGAGATTGAACATACCCTGTCCGAGGCTTTCGATGTAGACCGGCGTCTTTTCGGCGAGCAGTCATACAACAATTTTCTGCAGAATGAAACGCTTGAGGTGAAACCTGTAACCACGGTTATCACCTGTCCGCCGGATATCTCGATCCAGGAGGCTGCAAAGATCATGTCCGACCGCAATATCGGTTCGATAATCGTTGTTTCTCCGGAGAATCATCCGCTCGGGATTATTACCGATACGGATCTTACCAAAAAAGTTGTTTCCAGGCCGGGATCGATCAAGGAAAGGCCGGTAAGCAGCATTATGAGCAGTCCCGTCTATACGATCAGCGGAGGGAAAACCATAGCTGATATGGTCATGCTCATGGTTAAAACCAAGCTGAGACATTTTTGCATCACAGAGGATGGCTCGCCGGACAGTCCGGTTGCGGGCATTATCTCGGAGCACGATATCATTACGTCCGAGGGAAACAACCCTGCAGTGATCATGAAGGCTATCATGCAGGCTTCAGGCCGGGACCAGCTCAAGGAGCAGAGAGACAAGACGGAAAGCCTGCTCCAGGTGTATATCGGGCAGGAGGTTGCCGTACATTTTATTTCCAACATCGTTACGGAAATCAACGATGCGATCATCACAAGAGCTGTTGATTTTTCCCTGAAAGAACTTGAAGAGGAAGGGGAGTGCAAATGTGCCGACATTCCTTTCTGCTGGCTTTCGCTCGGGAGCGAAGGCCGCAAGGAGCAGTTGCTGCGTACCGATCAGGATAACGCGATTCTTTACGCTGAACCGCCTGAAGGGGAAAAGGAGAAGGTGCATGAGTACTTTCTCGCTCTCGGCAGGAAGGTTACCGGTATTTTGCAGCATTGCGGTTTTGTCAAGTGCCCGGCGGATGTGATGGCAAGCAACCCGGTCTGGTGTCAGCCCATATCGGTATGGAAGGGGTATTTTTCCAAATGGATCGTTACCCCGGAGCCGAAAGCGGTTATGCATTCTACAATTTTCTTTGATTTCAGACCGGTTTACGGCCAGGCCAGGCTTGCTGCCGAGCTGAAACAGGAGATCTTCAGCCTTATTGCAAAAAACAGGGGGTTTCTGGGATTTTTTGCCAAAAACGCTTTGCAGAACCCGCCTCCGCTTGGTTTTTTCCGAAACTTTCTTGTCGAGAAAAGCCGTGACCATGCCAATGAGTTTGATATAAAAGCACGTGCCATGATGCCGCTCTCGGATGCTGCAAGGGTGTTGTCCTATGAGCTGAAAGTTCCGGAATATTTCAGTACCGCCGAGCGTTTCAAGCGTCTTGGAACACTTGTGCCCGGGATGAAAGATCTTGGCGTAGAGGCTGCGGCAGGGTACGAGTTCCTTATGCGGCTGCGAGCGGTTAACGGTCTTGCGAACAAATCATCAGGCCGTTACATCAAGCCGGAAACCCTGAACAAAATCGACCGCCAGACCCTCAGGAATGTCTTTTCAACCATAGATAAGGTGCAAAAAACGCTGAACCTGAGGTTCCAGCTCGATTATATTCGTGATTAGCCTGCTTGCAAAAAAAATCGCGGCACGCCGTTGCCGGCGAGGAGAGCTCCCGGACAGTGTCTGCAGGTATGTGAAAGGTTTTTCCGGGCCTTCTGATCTCGCCAGGCCGCTTGGCGAGGTTCGTTTTGTTGTTTTCGATACCGAGACAACAGGGTTTGACATTGCCAAAGACTCTGTTATTTCAGTCGGTGCAATAGCTCTCAGTGACTTCCGGATTAATGTACAGGATTCTTTCGAGGTGCTTATCCGCCGCGACAGCGTTGGAGAGAGCGAGGCGGTTACCACCCACGGTTTGCTGCGCAAGGATCTCGATGAGGGGAGGGAAGAGCAGGAGGCTGTCGAAGCTTTTCTTGAGTATATCGGAAACAGTGTTCTCGTGGCCCAGCATGCGGATTTCGATGTGGCCATGATCAATCGCATACTGCAGAAGAAGTACGGGTTTGAGTTGCTCAATCAGGTTGTCGATACTGCAAGCCTCGCCAAAAGGCTTGAAAAGGGGCCTTACTACAACCTTGCTCACAAGAGTGGCGAGTACAGGCTGGATGTCCTGCTTGAACGCTACAACATCCGGTTGTATGACAGGCATACGGCAGCCGGTGATTCATTCCTCACAGCACAGTTGTTTCAGATGCTGCTTATGAAAGCCGGGTATGCGGGGATCAGGTCGCTACGCGACCTGCTTTTGAAATAATCACCTTTTCCTCGCAAACAGCAACAGTCTCGGAGAGGTTTGTTCATCGAATGCCGAGCCCTCGTAATCCCCGAAAATCTCCTTGATTTCAAATCCGGCCGATGCAAGCATATCACCTATGATTTCGATCCGGTAAAGCCGTACCGACTCTTCGAACGTCACCGAGTCGTCCGAAGAGCGTATGGTTATCTGTTTTATGACGCGGTCCGTTTCAATGCGGCGTTGTTCGGAGACGATCAGGTCGTCAATGGTTCTGGACGAGGAAGGATTGAGGTTTTTTTTCAGGTACACCGGATTAATCAGATCGAGGATATACCGGCCGTCTTTTTTCAGAGCCCTGTGAACATTCCGCAGAACCTGCAGGTCTTCTTTCTTCGTCTTGAAATAGCCGAAACTCGAAAAAAGCTGGACAACGAGATCATAAGTGTTTTCAACCGATATGTGCCGCATGTCCTGCCGCGTGCATTCGATGGAGATGTTTTCCCGCGCAGCTTGTGAGCGTGTACATTCAAGCAGGAAAGGGGAGAGGTCGTTTGCCGTCGTTGTAAAGCCAAGTCTTGCAAACTCCAGCGCATGGCGTCCCGCACCACATGCGATATCCATTACCCGGACATCCGAGGGCGTGAGGTTCTCAAGTCCGGTTTTGTGTATAATGGTCTCAAGACAGGTTCTTGCTTCGGCTTCATCCCTGTGGCTGTAAACCCTGAGGTACAGAGGATGGTTGAACCACTCCGTAAACCACTCTTTGTCGGGTTTCTCGGGCATACATTTCTACTTTAATGGCTGAGGTACCCATAAAAAAAGCCGTGAATGTATCACGGCTCTCTTTCAATCACAAAAAAGCTGTGTTTACCCGGTTGCTTTACTGACAAAGTCAGCAAGAACCTTCTGGTCCTTTTCTCCGTTGGGAATACGGACGTTTTTCTCCATGAATTTCCAGGCGCTTGTTTTTTCGGATTTTACGGAGTAGACAAGCTTTGCAACCTTGAAGTCATTACCGCCTTTGGTTTTAACTTTGTCGCCGAACGTTTGTTTCTTGGCCATAACTCTCGGATATCGATTACTTGAACGTACTGTCGTACTGTGCAGGACACGTCCTGCAAAAACTGAAAGCCAATATAACAAAAAAAAGATGAGGAACAAGGATGAAGGGAGCCACTGTCTTCTTGTCAGGCGAAAAAAGAAGCCGTCCCTGTTTTACCCGGGACGGCTTCCTGATCCATCAAGGACACCCTGGCTATATTACTACTCAATCGCCAGGTCTTTCTGCTTACCGCTTAGCCATAGGCATAGTCTGCGCCTGTGAGCAGCGCACCCTCGACAACGGCAAGAATTGACAACTCGCCGGTCTCCACGGTGCCATTGACGCCGTTCGAGGCGAACGAGTAAAATGCCGTGTCGCTTGCTCCCTGGATCGAGAACACAAGCACCTGGTCGGTGGTGTCGTTCGTCAATCCTGTAGTAAGAGCTGTATTAATGAACGATGCGACAGCGGTGAGATCAACCAGATCGGCGTCGGTGAGAGCTGTTCCGGTGTAGGCAGCAAGCTCGGCGGCGGCAAGGTCGATACTGAGAGCAGGATTGGTGACAACGTCGAGCACATCGTCCGTATTCTTGTCCATGGTATCGCCCATGAAGCCGCTGCCGGTCTCCGTTGTTGTGACATAGGAGCCTGCAGAAGTCGACACGGAGAAAATGATCTGGTCGGTACCGGCCTCGAAGTCTATGATCGTGTCGAACCCGGTGTTCTGGCCTTCCGGAGCGCCGTCCTGCGCAGTCTTGTAGACAACGTTGTCCTGGGTGCCGTTTGCTGCTGTAAGATCGATGGTGTCGGCACCGAGCAGACCTACGATACCGCCACCGTCCGTTGCGCCGTCAACCGAGCCTGCTGCGCCGCCGGCATTGCCCGAAATTCTGATGCTGTCATCACCTGCGCCGCCGACCAGCAGGGCATTACCAGAACCATCATTGTCGCGGTCAGTGTTAACGCGGACGTCTGCCCCTGCGCTGCCATCGGTAACAGCGATCGCGCTGAAGAAGACATCGTCTGAAGCATTAAGGTCATAGCGTGAGTTATCATACAGATCGGCATTGTTTACACGAACCCTGACGTCCTTATCGGCAGTGTCTGAAGCATATATTTCAAATCTATACATAACACCGCCGATGATAAAGTCAGCGATTTCACCAGCGGCGATATCGACTTCGATAGCGGCAGTGTCAGCACTGTAGTCGGATATCAGCACCTGATTGGTGCCTTCACCAGGTGCGAAGGAATCATTGGCACCCATTACTCCACCTGAATAGAGGTAGAATGTATCATTGTCTGGACCGCCAATGAACGTGATATCGTTGGTACCGGTCAGGTCGAGGACCCGGTTAAAACCACTGTTGCCGTTTACCGTGTAACTGGCCGCGGTTTCACCATTGAAATCGATCCTGTCGTTGCCGCCGCCGAGTATGAAGGTGGTGAAGTCGTAGTCGCCGCCGGCCGAGGAGTCCGCTGCATCCAAGGTGTTTGCCTCGAAGCTGACGTTATCGTTTGTGTTGAATCCCAGCACTTCGATGTTCGAGATGTTGGCGTGATCGAGCAACGATTCCAGTGTACGGGTGTTGTCGTCGATCGCGAAGTCAACCCGCATGGTGTCTGTACCGCCGAGACCGTCGGCACTGTCGGCTGCCTCGACCTGGTCGAGCGAGGTTGCCGTGAAGATATCGTCACTGGTCGTACCAACAAGGTTGTCCGCGTTTTCGGTGAACTCGAACGTTGTCATGACGTTAACCACGTCGTTCGGATCGGTGACGTTTACCGTCACATTCGGGTTGTCGGTAACATCAACAGTGACATCAACATCTTCAGGGACAAGCGATGTATCGAGGTTCAGCACCGAGCCTGTCTCGACCAGCCGGCTGATATTGACATTCAGGGTATTGTTATTTGTACTGATTGCCGACGGGTTCAAGGTGATGTTCCAGGTCTGCGGCAGTGCGGAGTCCGGCACCAGCTCGATAACATCCAGACCGCTGATGTTATCCAGATCGTCGGCTGTGATGGTTGCGCCGTTGATGACACGCAAGGTGTCGTTGCCGTCACCTGCGCTGTTGCCGAAGTCTATGGTTGCCCTGGCGTTGACGGTTGTGTCGTCGGCTATCACCAGGTCGTCTCCGGTTGATCCTTCGATGGTCAGCAGGTTGGTGTTGCTGAAGGCGACGCCGGTGATGTCGACGGCGTTGCCGCCTACACCCATCTCCACGGTCAGACCTCCGGCTGAACCGGTAATGGAAGTCACCATACTGTCGGTGATGTTGAGCATTGTGTCCCCTGCGGTCATGACGAAGGTTTCAATATCGCTTATCTGTTCGGCTTCGGACGGATTGATGGAGCCCGCTCCGGTCAGGGTCAGCGTATCGTTGCCTGCTCCGCCGTTGAAGGAGTCGAGGACGGTCAGGCCGTTGGTGGCGACAGCGATCGTGTCGTCGCCTTGTGAACCGGTGTAGGTGATGCCTGCTGTGGAGTTGTTTGTGAGGTCAAGTGACAGGTTGCCGGTCATCGCGCCTGCATTCACCGTGGTCTCGAAACCGTTGAGCGGATCGACAATCGTCAGATCCTGGTCGCCTGCGAGGTTCAGCGTGGTCATGTCGACGTTCAGGTGCTGAACGGTAGAGGCTGCCTGCGAGGCTGTCATATCGAAGTTCAGATGCCGGACGGTCGAGGCTGTCTGCGAGGTTATGATGTTGACGATTTCTATACCGCTGCCGGCGTCTGTCATGCTGCCGATCGACAGGACGCCGACACCGTCGCTGTTCATCAGCGCTACGTTGATGGTGTCCGAACTGCCTGCTACCAGCGCGTCCTGGATCTGCACGGTGACATCGCCTTCAAGGGTGACGTTCTGTACTTCGACGGTCTGTGGAATCCCGGTTACCTGCTGGAACACGACGCTGCCGGTGCTGTTTACAGAGGCAAGTGTTTCAAAGCCGGTTGAGCCTGACAGATCAAAAGTGGCTGTGGCACCGGTGTCTGCGGTTACCTGGAAACGCTCGACGTTGTCTACCTTGAACCCGGCTTCATTGGTGGTTACGTCTGTAGAGTAGCGCAGGACGTCTGAGCCGGAACCGCCGTCGAGGTCGTCGCCGGAGCCCAGGGTGCCGCCTTCGCCAGTAATTGTATCGTTACCGCTGTTGTCGAGGCCGTCGGGGAACAGGTCAACACCGGCGGTGAGCACGAAGGTCTGCCCGCCCTGGCCTGATTCACGGAGACCGGCTGCTATCTCGGTCCTGCCGGTGACGACGTAATGGTACGCTGCGTTTGACAGGCCGCCGTCTGCGTCGTTGCCGTAGGCTGCCTGCAGATCAGGGTTGGCGTCGAGATAGGCCTGCGCGTCAAAGGTGACGGTACGGCCTTCAACAGGACGGCCGGTTACTACATAGTGCATTGCTGCGCCAATCGCGTCGAAACCGAAGTAGTTCATCAGGTCTTCGTACGAGGCCATGTATGCCCACGTGTTGAAGGTGATTGAACGGCCTTCAATAGGACCGCCCTGCACGTTGTAGTGATGGGCGGCTGCCGCTTCGTCCGCTCCATAAAAATTCATCAGATCCGCGTAGGATGCAAGATATTCGCACGCATCGAGCGTGCCCGCTGCTACGGAAGCAGGTGTTGGATTAATAGCCATGGTATGGGGGGTTATGTGAAAAGAATACTTACACGAGAAACAAGTGTACGGGATGCAATTGTAGTACTATGGGGAAAGTGTAAAAGAGTGTTACAAAACACTTTCGTCAAATATACAAAACATTTTCACCAAACAATATAAAAATAGAAATAGGGGACGTTGTTCAATAAGTCAAAAAGTTCAGAATCTCTTTTCGATATCTGTTCTCTATCCTGAATATCGAATTTTATGATGGGTTTACGGGGGTATAAGCAATTTCAATCCAGTCCATGCAGCACGCCCTTGTGATAGATCCCCACAGCCCTGCCTTTCATGGTTCTGTCGAGGAACGGGGTGTTTCTTGATTTGGATCGGATGAGGTTTTCGGTATAGGTCCAGGTTTCTTCGGGGTCGATGAAGGTGAAATTCGCCGGGCTGCCGGGTTCGAAAAGGACGGGGGAGAGTCCCATGATCTTTCTGGGGTTGGAGGAGAGCAGTTCGATTGCCCTGTACAGGGTGATTTTTTCTGTGTGTACAAGTTCGGACAGAGTCAGGGCGACTGATGTTTCAAGCCCTATAATGCCGAAAGCGGACTGGTCGGGCGGACACTCTTTTTCGTGCCGCGCATGCGGCGCATGGTCGCAGGCAATGGCGTCGATCGTTCCGTCAGAGAGTGCTTCGAGAATTGCTGCGCGGTTTTCTTTGCTGCAGAGAGGGGGTTTCATGATGAAGCTGCCTTTGGCCTCGGCTTCGTAGAGATCCTGTTCGGTGAGGGTGAAGTGATGCGGGGTCACTTCGCAGGTGACCTGCATCCCTTTTGCCTTTGCCTGGCGGACAAGGTCCAGGGCTCCGGCGGTGCTGATGTGCGCTACATGATACTTCGGGGAGGATATCGGCGGGTTGAGCTTGTGTTTCTGAAGGTATTCCATCAGGTTGATGTCCCGTGCAAGCGTAATGACTTCTGCTACGTCAGGAATGCCCTTGAGTCCCATCAGTGCCGAGTATCCTCCTTCGTTCATGATGCCTCCGGACGAAAGGGAGGTATCTTCGCAGTGTTGTATCACCAAGAGGTTGAAGCTCGCTGCATATTCGAAAACCAAGCGCATCATCCGGCTTGTCTGGACGGCGGTTCCGTCGTCCGATATCGCTTGTATGCCGTAGGAGCAGAGTTTACCGTAAGGGGAGAGCTTTTCTCCCTTGCTTCCTTCGGTCATGGCCGCAACGATCTCGATATCAACCGGCAGATCCTTTGCATTGTGTTTGATAAACGCAGCACCCAGGGGACTGTCAATAACAGGTTTGGTGTTCGGCATGACCGCTACTCCGGTAAACCCTCCTGCCACTGCGGCTCTGCTGCCTGTTTCCAGGGTTTCCTTGTATTCCTGTCCAGGTTCCCTGAAATGGCAGTGCATGTCGAACAGTCCCGATGCGACAACTTTGCCGTCCATGTCGATGATGCGATCATTCTGCCCTGAAGGGACGGTTTCCTCTCCAAGGGTAATCGTGTCGATCATACCGGTTTCCGAAACTTTTATGGAGCCCTGCATGTCGAGATTCTGTGCAGGGTTTATCAGTCTTGCGTTCTGGAAAATTATGTTCATGGTTTCTTCACTCCGACAATTGATGGTTATTCCGGTTCGACGACGGCATCGAGCGAGGTCAGCAGGGTTGAACTCCGGCTGTTATCAAGAAAGAGTTCGGCGTGCAGTATATCACCGTTCTCTACCTGTCCGACTCCTTCAGGGGTTCCTGTAAACAGAAGGTCCCCTGCCCGCAGTCCATAAATATACGACAAATAAGAGATCAGCGACGCTATGTCGAACAACATCTTTTCAGGTCTTCCTTTCTGGACGATGTTTCCGTTGTGAGATAGCTCAAAAGCAAGCATGTCCGGGTAGAGGATATGTGTTCCCGGGACAAGATCGGACACCAGTGAACTGTTTCTGAATCCTTTGCATTTAAGCCACGGTTCGCCTTTTTCTTTTGCATCCATCTGAACATCCCGAAGCGTCATGTCCAGCCCGACTCCGTATCCCGAGACAAAGGGCAGCGCTTCCTGTACAGGGACGTTCTCCGCATCTTTGCCTATGAGCAGTACCAGCTCCGCTTCGTAGTGCATGTTGTTTGATATCGGTTTGCCCCGAAAAACAGGGATCGATGTCCTGCCGTTTGAGGAAAGAGAAGAGGCCGGTTTCAGGAAGATGATCGGTTCTTCAGGTTTTTCGGCCTTTCTATTGGCGATTTCACCTTCTGACTCCCACTGCAGCATCTCTTCAGCATGCAGTTGATAGTTTTTTCCGACGCAATATATCGAGGAGGGGCGGAGAGACGCTGCTGGTATAAGATTCATGGACAAGGTGGTCTTTTGGTTTGCGTAAGTAGTTGAAATGTATGAAGACTAATTTAGTATCTTAAACATTTGTGCAATGCAGCGTACGACATGTGGATTCGTTGCCGGTAAAAGAAGGAGCGGGTTTGGATAAGATGGTAACTACTGAACGCAAAACCAGCATCAGGCGGGAGCTGAGGAATGTTCGGGCTTCGATGGGCGTTAATGAGTGGAGATCGGGAAGTCTTCTCATTGCGGATAGAGTTTTTCAGATGCCTGAATTTTGTCATGCCACAAGCGTCATGCTCTATCTTTCCATGAATGACAGACGGGAAGTGGATACGGAACCCCTCATACGTCATGTCGCGGCTGCCGGGAATATCCGCATGTTCGTACCGTTTTCAAGCGGAGAAACGCTCTGTGCCGTGTCTTTCAGCGAGGGTGATCCTGTTGTGCCGGGCAGGTATGGTCAGCCGGAACCTGCTTCAGGAAGAACATGCGAACATGGGGTGCCTGACATAGTGGTTGTTCCTGCTGTTGCCGTTGACCGTAAGGGCAGGCGCCTTGGGTATGGAAAAGGATATTATGACCGTTTTATCGCCGGGTTGCGAAAAAAAGGGAAAACCCCTTTTGTCCTTGCTCTGGTGTTTTCTTTCCAGCTTGTGAGCGTTTTGCCTGAAGAACCGTGGGATGAGAAGCTTGATTGTGTTGTTACGGAGAAAGAGGTATTGAGATTTTAGATAACCCCGAATATATTTTTCAGAATGGACAAGGATGCAGGTTCGGTAGAAGTACCGGTAACGGTTTCTGATTTGAAAAATCCCGCTTATTATGTAAACCGGGAGTTGAGCTGGATGGAGTTTAACCAGAGAGTACTTGAAGAAGCACTTTCTCCTGATGCGCATCCGCTGCTTGAACGGGCGAAATTTATTTCCATTTTCAGTTCCAACCTCGACGAGTTTTTCATGATTCGCGTTGCCGGGCTCGAAGATCAGTATGAGGCCGGAATACAGGACCGTTCTGTTGATGGCCTTACGCCGCAGGAGCAGATCGAGAAAATCCGTGAGGAAGTCATCAAACAGTTTCATCAGAGAAACGACTGCTTCTACAAGGATATATGTCCCCGGCTGAACAAGCACGGCATTGAGTTTACCGAGTACCGGAATCTCGATGCAAACCAGAAAGAGGTGTTGCAGAGATATTTCAGGCATGAGATTTTTCCCGTGCTTACCCCTCTGGCGGTTGATACCGGCCATCCTTTTCCTTTTGTATCCAATCTTTCGCTGAATCTGGCCGTTGAGCTGGAGGATCTCGATACCGGGGCGTTGAAGTTTGCCAGGGTAAAAGTGCCAAGAATTCTGCCGAGGATACTCCGTCTCGATACTGTAGAGGGGCTTGATTTTGGCGAGGACAGGATAGGTCTGCTCTGGCTGGAGGATCTTATCAAGAACAATCTCGAACAGCTTTTTCCGCAAATGAGAGTGGTGCAGAGCCATCCATTCAGGGTTATCCGCGATGCCGATATAGAAATTGAAGAGGACGAGGCAGGTGACCTTCTCGAGACTATCGAGCAGGGAATCCGCTCAAGGAGATATGGAAAGGTTGTCAGGCTTGACATAACATCGGCCATGCCTGATTCGATGAGGAAGATTCTGGTAAAAAACCTCGAAATTCATTCACGCAACGTCTATGAGATTTCCGGCGCTCTTGGTTTGGGTGATCTTATGGAGATGATGAAGATCGAAAAGCCGGAGCTGAAAGATGAGCCGTTTGCACCTGATAATCCGCTTGAGGAAAAAGTGGGCGGGGATATTTTCAGCGCCATCCGTCAGGGGGATCATCTGCTGTATCACCCTTACGACTCGTTTCAGCCCGTCGTTGACCTTATCAACCAGGCGGCATCTGATCCGCAGGTGCTCTCCATAAAACAAACGCTCTACAGGGTCGGTAATAATTCACCGGTTGTTCGGGCGTTGATGAACGCTGTTGAAAATGGCAAACAGGTTGCCGTTCTTGTCGAACTGAAGGCCCGTTTCGATGAAGAAAATAACATCGGGTGGGCAAGAGCTCTGGAAGATGTCGGTGCTCATGTGGTTTACGGGCTTGTCGGCCTGAAAACACACGCAAAGCTTACGCTTATTGTCCGCAGAGAACACGACAAACTGAAACGTTACCTGCACCTCGGTACCGGTAATTACAATCCTGTGACGTCAAAGATATATACAGACTATAGCTATCTTACAGCTAACGAGGTGCTTGCCAACGACGTATCGGAGCTTTTCAACGCCCTGACAGGCTACTCGAAGCATACAACCTACAGAAAACTGATAGTTTCGCCGGTCAATACCCGCAGGAAAATTATCGAAATGATAAACCGTGAAATAGAATGGCATAAGAAAGAGGGGAATGGCCGTATAATGATGAAAATGAATGCCCTGGTCGATCATAAAACCATCAGAGAACTTTACAAGGCGTCGAGTGAGGGTGTTGCTGTTGACCTTATAATCCGGGGGATATGCTGTCTTGTTCCCGGAATAAACGGAGTTAGTGAGAATATTCGTGTCATCAGCGTTATCGGAAGATTTTTAGAGCACAGCAGAGCTTATTATTTTCGCAACGGTGGTATGGATGAGCTGTATCTCGGAAGTGCAGATATCATGCCGAGAAACCTTGATCACAGGGTTGAAGCGCTGTTTCCCATCATGGATAAGGAGTTGATAGAGGTTGTCAAATCCGAGCTGGAGCTTATTCTTGGTGACAATGTAAAGTCGTGGGAAATGACTTCTGAAGGTTCTTACGAGAAAGTCAGCAACGACGAACCCAAGATCAACAGCCAGAACATATTTCTCAATCAGGCGTCGAAGAAGAAAGCAATATGTAAATTCAAGGTAAACGGATTATGAAAATAGCCATTGGAAGTGATCATGCCGGTTATGTATTAAAGAAAACAGTGTATTCATGGCTCGAAAAACAGGGCCATGAGGTAAACGACATGGGGCCGTATTCGGAGGATTCCGTGGATTATCCGGATTATGCCCGCAAGGTTGCCGAAGCGGTTGCGAGCGGGGAGTACGATCAGGGAGTGCTGCTTTGCGGTTCGGGTATCGGGGTATCGATTGTGGCCAACAAGGTTAAGGGGATTCGGGCGGCGCTTGTCTTTCATCCCGACATTGCAAGCCTTGCAAGACAACATAATAATGCAAATATTATCTGTTTTCCTGCGCGGTTCACCGACAGCGAGACCATTGAAAAGAGCCTTGAAAACTGGTTTGCTGCTGCGTTTGAGGGCGGAAGGCATGAGCGCCGTGTCGCAAAAATCGAACCATAGGAATTATCCCGCTTGAGAGATTGTTTGTAGTGCTGAGTATGAGTGTGCCATGTGTTACGTTTTATGGGATTCAGTAAGCCGGGCAGCCTGTTGGCAGGACGACGCAGGATGGATGGCGCATCACGTTCGGTATGACGGTAACAGCTTTTTATTTTGGTAGTTAGCTTGATAGTGATTCATGGTGTTTTTTTGACTTTTGACTTTTTTCGATGAGTCTTGTGCAGAAATACATAGAAGCCGATTATCCGGTGTTTCAAGCCTCGGAAAATGTATCGGACGTGCTTGCCCAGTTGAAGGAACTCGGGCTGCAGGAGGCTCCGGTATTGCTTGACAACAAGCTTTTCGGACTTTTGCACCCTGATGATGTATGTGTGGCAGCAGATGAAGAGAGCGATCAGGAGGGCGGATTACGGCTTGATCAGGTGGCGTTTGACGAGCCTGAAACACTTCGCGGGGATGAACATATTCTGGATGTCTTCGAACGGCTGAACGATAGCAGTGCAGGCAGACTGCTCACTGTTACAGATCAGGACGGCGTCTACGAGGGCGTTGTTTTCAAATCCGATCTTCTGCGTGAAATAGCCCTGTTGTTCCACTTTTCGGAAACAGGGGCTACCCTTGAACTCGAGGCACCTGCACTGGGTGTAAAAGTCTCTGAAATTATCGGTGTCATAGAAAAAAACGACGCTATGGTGCTGAGCTTCGGGGTTATAGAGCCCGAGCCGGGTGCGCAGACGATGGTTATGACTTTCAGAGTACAGTGCCAGGATGTTTACCGTCTTGTTGCCAACCTTGAGAAATACGGCTATTTCATCCGCTACGCGAAGCCTGCCGCCGGCGGAGGTGTTGATGAGCTTCGGGAAAAGGCCCTTGAATTCATGCGGTACATCGACATGTAAGGCTCGGGTTCAGTCTGACAATGGCCGTATAGCTGCTTTTTGTAATCCTTCGCACTGATTTATGTCTGAAAACTCTTCGGCGGTCATAGAGAAAATCCGGAACAGGGCAGGAGAACTGAACTCTGAAATTATCGGGATACGCCGCGATATACATCGCCACCCTGAATTGTCGTTCCAGGAGTTTCGTACCACTGCTCTGATCCGGGAGTATCTCCTGCGACAAGGGCTGAAGATCGAGCATGATTTTCTCGAGACCGGTGTGGTTGCCGTGCTTGAAGGAGGGGGGCAGGAGAAATCGGGTGGAAACATGGTCGCTCTCCGTGCCGATATCGATGCCTTGCCGCTTCAGGAAGAAAACAGCCATGATTTCTGTTCCGCTGAAAAAGGAAAGATGCATGCCTGCGGGCATGACATGCATACCGCTATTCTTCTGGGAACGGCAGCGGTGCTTGCGGAAATCAGGGATGTTCTTCCGGGCGATGTGCTTTTTGTTTTTCAGCCCGCCGAAGAAAAGGCTCCCGGAGGTGCCAGGCCGCTTCTCGAGGCCGGGCTTTTCGACCATTACAAGCCGTCTGCCATTTTTGCGTTGCATTGTTTGCCGCATCTTCGGGCAGGCAAGATCGCCCTTCGTGAAGGCAGCCTGATGGCTGCTGCCGATGAGCTCTACATTACCGTTCACGGTGAAGGTGGGCACGCCTCGGCCCCTCATAAGGCTGCAGACCCTGTGCTTGCGGCCGCTCATATCATTACGTCCCTTCAGCATCTTGTCAGCAGGGTTGCATCGCCCTATGAGCCTGCTGTTGTTTCAATCAGCTCGATAAATGGTGGCAATGCAACGAACATTATCCCGGGTAAGGTGGTCATGTCCGGCACCCTGCGCACCATGAATGAAGAGTTGCGGGCGCTGATGCACAAACGCCTCAGGAAGAATATCGAGCATATCGGCAAAGGCATGGGGGTTGAGGCGGAGCTTGATATCGTCAACGGTTATCCAGTGCTTGTTAATCACCCGGCAACTACCAGGGCTCTTCATCAGGCATTGGTTGCATATCTCGGTGAGGATAATGTTGAGGAATGCGAGCCGTCGATGACCGCCGAAGATTTTTCGTACTATCTGCAGCACTGTCCCGGCACGTTTATTCAGCTTGGTACCGGGAGGGAGGAGCCCGAAAAAGGTGATACGCTGCATTCTCCGTTTTTCAACCCGGATGAATCCTCGATAATCACAGGTATGGGGATTATGAGTTATGCTGCATGGAGCTGGCTGGAAAGCACGAAGTGCCGGTAACGAGTAACGAATGACAAGTGACGGGCGGAATCAGCTTGTCGTCACAAGCCCCGGGTAAAACCGGGGCTTGTGGCTTGTCACTATTTTACATTTACGCCTTGTTGTCCGAACCCAGCACATGAATGATCTTGTGCTTGTAGAGCTCTTTCAGTGAATCTCTTGCAGGGCCAAGGTACTTTCTCGGATCGAATTCCTCGGGTTTTTTATCCAGCACTTCGCGGACCGCTGCAGTCATGGCAAGACGTCCATCGGAATCGATATTGATCTTGCAAACAGCGGATTTTGCAGCCTCTCTCAGCTGATCTTCGCTGATGCCTATGGCGTCTTTCAGTTTGCCTCCGTGTTCGTTGATGGTTTTGACCAGATCCTGTGGTACGGACGATGAGCCATGCAATACGATCGGAAAACCCGGAATACGTTTTTCGATCTCCCAGAGGATATCAAGGCGTATTTTCGGGTCCTCGCCCGGCTTGAACTTGAACGCGCCATGCGATGTTCCTATAGCAATTGCAAGGCTGTCGACTCCGGTTTTGGTAACAAAATCTTCTACCTCTTCAGGCTGTGTGTAGGTGTGCGTTTCGGAAGCGACTTCATCTTCAACACCGGCAAGCACGCCAAGTTCGCCCTCGACGGTAACGTCATGCTGATGAGCATACTCCACAACTTTTCGGGTAAGAGCGACGTTGTCGTCGTAGCTCAGATGAGAGCCGTCTATCATGACCGATGAGAAACCTGTTTCAATACAGTCCTTGCACAGCTCGAAGGTGTCTCCATGATCGAGGTGAAGCACGATAGGAATTGGAGTTCCAAGTTCTTCTGCATACTCGACGGCGCCGCGAGCAAGGTTGCGAAGCAGAGTCTGGTTTGCATAGTTGCGTGCTCCTTTTGAAACCTGGAGGATGACAGGGGATTTTGTTTCAACACAGGCCATGATTATTGCCTGCAACTGTTCGAGGTTATTGAAGTTGTATGCAGGGATCGCGTAGCCGCCTTTTACGGCTTTGGCAAACAGATCTCTGCTGTTGACCAGGCCAAGTTCTTTATAGCTTACAGGTTTCTGTTGCATCGAGAGGTCTCCATTGATTGTTATGGATGTCAAATTTCGGAGGCAAGATACGACAGTAGAGGGGATGATACAACAGTAAATCAACTGAAAGATTTATTCTCGTGGAAAACCCGGGAACTGTTCCAAAACGTCGGATCGCACAGTGCACTTGGGTGGTTCGGCACCGGCAGGAATTGCCGCTCGGCAGGGCAAGTGTTCTCTAAATCCGGTAGTACAGTAAATGGGGTTGATTCCTGAGAGAAAGAGACAAAAAAACGTCCAAGTGGCGGGAGAGAAGATTCCACAGGACCCGGAGTTCCGGCAAAGGCTGGCCTGAAGGCGGGTGCTTCCGCCGTGATTTACGGTGATTACCCAGGGGTTTGGTCTTCAAACAAAGAGACTGCCGAAATGGGAGTCTGGGTGCTGAGGTAAATAATTGCTACTGCCGGGAATTTATTGATCATTCTTAAGTTTGATATTCAGGTGGTTTATAGTGTTTGAGTTGATTATCCAAAGTTGAGGAAAGACAGCCAATGTTCGTACATATAAGAAAGTTCACTTTTTTTTCGGCTTTTTTGCTGTTTGCTTTTGTTCTGCCCTTTTCTACAGCGCAGTCTAAAACATCTCAGCTTCCGGTAAAAGATGTTGTTTTTCAGCCTTCTCCTGTTCAGAAAGAAGCTGAACGGTATCTCAGTCGATACCTTATGCAATATCATTTCAGGAAGGTGTCGGTTAATGATTCTCTTTCACAGGAGATTCTTTCACGTTTTCTTGATCAGCTTGATGAAACGAGAAGTTATTTTTCGGCACCACAGGCCGAGTCTTTTCGGAAAGAAGCAGGCAAAAGGATTGACGACCAGTTTCTTTTGGGCAAGGCTGACATCGGTTTCAGGGTTTACAACACCTTCCTGAAACAGGCCAAGCAGAAAATGCGTTTCATGATTGACCAGCTTGACACTGCCCGCTTTGATTTCAACGTTTCCGAGACGCTTGATCTCAAAAGAAAAGATGCACCGTGGCCTGCTGATACGGCTGAACTTCAGGATCGCTGGCGCAAGGAGGTCAAGTACCAGTTGCTTACCCTTAAATATTCCGGCGAAGAAAACGAGGATAAGCCCCGCGAGGTTCTCATAAAGCGTTATAAAAATCGTCTTTCTTTGCTTGAGCAGCAGACCGCCGAGGATGCTTTTCGGGCATTTAACTATGCTCTGACGACATCGTTCGATCCTCATACCAACTACTTTTCACCCCGGGATTATGAGAATTTCCAGATTGATATGAGTCGTTCACTTGAAGGAGTCGGTGCAAAGTTGCAGAGCGAGAACGAGTACACTGTTGTCAACGAGGTTATTCCCGGCGGTCCCGCATTCAGAAGTGATCAGCTCAAGAAGGGTGATAAAATTATCGGTGTGGGTCAGAACTCCGAAGGTGATATCGTTGATATTGTCGGATGGAGAATCACTGACGTAGTCCAGCTTATTCGCGGTAAGAAAGGCTCAGTGGTGCGTTTGAAGATTCTTCCGGTAAGCCAGGGAAACAGGGGTCCTGCAAAGATTATCCGGATTGTCAGGGATGAAGTCAAACTGGAGGAACAGTCTGCGCGTAAGGAAATAATCAATCACGACGGGAAAAAAATCGGCGTTATAACAGTTCCCGCTTTCTACCTTGATTTCGAGGGCCAGAAGCAAAAAAAGCCCGACTACAAAAGCACCAGCAGGGATGTCAGGAAAATCCTGGCCGAACTCAAACAGGAAGGAGTTGAGGGCATTGTTCTTGACCTGAGAAACAACGGGGGAGGAGCTCTCGAAGAAGCAGTCAAGCTTACCGGTCTTTTCATTCCTGAAGGGCCTGTTGTGCAGATAAGGAACTCCCATGGCGGCATCATGGTTCTGCGTGACAAAGAGCCCGATGTAAGGTACGACGGGCCGTTTGCCGTACTGGTTAACCGTTACAGCGCTTCCGCATCTGAAATACTTGCCGCGGCAATACAGGATTATGGCAGGGGAGTGGTTCTCGGCGGCAGGACGTTCGGAAAAGGCACTGTGCAGAGTATTCTCAAGATCAACAGACCTTTCAACTTTTTCTATAAAAACGATGACCTTGGGCAGGTAAAGCTGACCGTTGCCAAGTTCTATCGCATTTCAGGTGAAAGTACACAGCATCTTGGGGTGGAACCTGATATTGTTTTCCCCTCGCTCATTGACAATGAGATCGTTGGAGAGGACACCTATTCCAGCAGCCTGCCGTGGGATGTCATCTCCCCTATAGGGTATTCAGGCGTTTCCAGGCTCAAGGATGATGACATATCCGCTCTTAAGGAGCGGTATCTTGACAGGACGAGCCGCGATCCTCTTTACGCGAGGTACATCGATGATCTCAATGCGCTGAACAGTTTCAGGAAAAAAGAGGAGGTTTCACTTTACGAGCCTGATTTCAAGGCTGAAACGGAACGGATGCAAAACCTGGAAGCACGGTGGAACAAGGAGGATCAGCCGGATCTTCTTCTTAAACAGTCTGCGGCAATTGTTGCAGATATGACAACTCTTTTACAAGAAGGTATTGCCGGGGCCGAGCCGGTTCCCTGGGAGGCTGGCCGGGGCGGCAAGTAGAGGGCATCCCTGTTATTCCGCGATTCAATTACATCGCTGATCCCGACCTGTCGGGACTCATGGTTATTGTTGCAACTTGGATTTGGCTTTTCGTATCTGTTCGTCCACGGATGCAAATGAAGTACTGCCATGAGATTGCTTTGTGTTGACGCTTGCTTCCGGTTTCAGGGCATCGTAAAGATCCTTGTCGAAAAGATCGGAGAAGTTCCTGTAGTTTTCCAGAGGGATTTTCGGCAGGGAAGTGCCCGATTCAATCGCATGGGTTACGATCTTTCCGGTTATCCTGTGAGCATCTCGAAAGGGCAGGTTTTTTCTGACCAGATATTCTGCGATTTCTGTTGCAAGGCTCAGGTCCTCTCCGGTCAGTTTGGCCAACCTTTCTTCGTTCAGCTTTGTATGTGCCAGCATTTTTGTGAAAATTCTCACGCTTGAAGTTGTCGATTTTACAGAATCGAACAATGGCGGTTTGTCCTCCTGCATATCCCTGTTGTAGGAGAGCGGAAGGCCTTTCATGACCGTCAGGATGTTTATCAGGTTTCCGTATACTCTGCCGGTTTTGCCCCGAACAAGTTCCGCGATGTCGGCGTTTTTTTTCTGCGGCATGATCGAAGAACCGGTCGAGAATGCATCGCTGATCTCAAGGTAGCCGAATTCGGTACTGCTCCAGAGTATCAGGTCTTCGCAAAATCTTGAAAGGTGCATCATAATAATCGAGCATGCCGAGATGAACTCGATGATGATATCGCGGTCACTGACCGCGTCTATGCTGTTATCAAACAAATCGCTGAAATCCAGCAGCTCCATGCTTCTTTTTGCATTGAGGGGCAGTGTGCTGCCCGCGAATGCAGCGGCACCGAGCGGAGAAATGTTGACCCGTTTGGAAAGATCTTTCAGCCGTTCTCCGTCACGGTGGAACATGTTGAACCAGGCGAGATAGTAGTGTCCTGCAGAGACAGGTTGCGCCCGCTGGAGATGGGTATAGCCGAAAATAATCGTGTGGCGGCAGGCTTCAGCTCTTTCTACAAGAAGTTCTTTCAGGTTTTTAAGTGCATTGTCCAGTTCCTCGATTGCCCGTTTCATGTAAAGTTTCGTGTCTGTGGCAACCTGGTCGTTCCGGCTCCTTCCCGAATGCATTTTGCCTGCTATCGGCCCGATTTTTTCTTTCAGGCGGTTCTCTATCACTGTATGGATGTCTTCATCCTCCCAGTCGGGTACCAGCGCTCCGGAGCTGATTTCCTGTTCGATTTCCTCCAGTCCTTCGACGATCAGCCTTGCTTCCTCCACCGGGATAATCGCTTCTTCCGAAAGCATCGTCACGTGAGCGATCGAACCCCTGATGTCTTCCTGGTAAAGCACCTTGTCGATTTCCACGGAGGAAGAAAAAAGAAGCGCTTCCCGGTCAAACGGTTCGGCAAAACGGCTTTGCCAGAGAAGTTCTTTTTCGGTGCTTTTTTTTGTACTCATCTGTTTCAGAATCAGGTTGGTGAAAGGCTCCTCAGTTTATGCAATCGGGACTCGTGACAATAAATAGAGGGCCCCTGAAGTGTGTTAGCCGGAAGATAAGAAATATTGCCTCGCCCGAAAAACCTGTGTATTTTGGCGCGCTTGCTATATAAAGAACTTTACAAAACAAAGTTTCTTTATCAAAAAATCCAAAAAATGTACCTCGAAAAAGAACAATGATATGTTTCCCGACACAAAGATATGGAATGTCAGACGTGAAGTCTTACAGCGTCCCCTGGGGCACCATGACCTTGTTTGTCATAGTGCCCCATCTTGCGGTGACAATGAATCTGCCCAGCCGGGTTCAGAAGCGGACGCAGTAGCGGAGTCCGGCATCGGTCCTCGGGCTGTTGCCGAAGACCGGCGACTGAACGCCAGCACTGGTCGTCAGCGAACTGTTTTCCGTAACCCTGAAGCTGTAGGCAGCCAGGGCGAACGGGCGCAGATCGTTGCGATCAAGAGAGCTGTTGACGGTGAAGGTTTTCATGCCGAAAAGATTCGACGTTCCTTCCAGTGTTGCACGGTCGGCATGGAGATCGTAATCCAGACCTGCGCCGAGGATCAGCTTCGAGCCGTTGCCGATCCGTTTCGTAACGGTCATATCCAGTGTCGCCGTGGTGGTGTTGACCTCCAGCCGATCATAGTCGGCAGTGAAATCGCCTTCCTTTTCCTCATAGGCGTCGAGTCTGGTGCGGTATGCCGTCACCGAAGCCCGTGGGGTCAGCACCCATTCATCCGGACTGCTGAACCCGTAACCGAGGCTCAGGCGTCCGGAAAGTGTGCTGAGGTCGGACGACCCGTCAACCGGTTCCACATTATCCAGCCCGTTTCCCCGGGTGATCTTCGTATCCTGCGCTCCCCAGCCGACTACGGCGCTGATCTGCCAGCCTGTGCGTGACGTGCCGTCCTGACTGTATTCTCCCCAGACCCCGAAACCGTAACCGGTTTCCATATCGAAACCGCTATGATCCAGGTCTGTCAGGCTCAGGGCAGCCGTGCCGCCAAGGGTAATTGTTTCATCGGCGCCGTAGCCGAGCGAGAGCATGCCCGTTGCACCGGTGCGGCTGCCGAGGTCGTGCTCGGTGTCCAATCCCGTATAGGAAAACCTGCCGCCGATGCTCAGGCATACTCCGCCTTTCCGTGCAACAAAGCAGGTTTGATCGAGTATCGACGCCATATCCTGTTGCTGCAAGACTGCCGCAACGTCGGCATCATTGGCAAGCAGGGGAAATGACGCAAGAAGGTTGTCATAATCCTGCATGATCGAATGGTAGATGAACGCACGAGGGCCACCATAATCACTCGATGCTTTCCCCGCGACGATGCTGCCGTCGGCGCTCAGGGCATAAGCAACGGACTGGCCGGAATTGTCGGTTCTGAGTGTGCCGAGATCGACCATGCCGCCGGCTTCGGTCCATCGGAACGCATGCGACGATCCAGCATCATTATACGCTCCTCCTGCAACGACGCTGCCGTCGGCGCTCAGGGCACGGGCGGAGGAATGGCCGGAATTGTCGGCTCTCAGGGTGCCGAGATCTTCCATGCCGCCGGCTTCGGTCCATCGGAACGCACGAGAGTACGCCGGAAGAAACCAGCCGGAGGGGGGGCTGGCATCACTTTCTGCCCGTCCTGCAACGACGCTGCCGTCGGCGCTCAGGGCATAGGCAGTAGAATTACCTCTATTGTCGTCTCTGAGTGTGCCGAGATTGACTATGCCGTCAGCCTCAGTCCATCGGAATGCATGAGAAGTAAAATATTTATAAAAAGCCCATCCATAATACCCCGCGACGACGCTGCCGTCTGCGCTCAATGCATAGGCAGCAGCCTCATTGCTAAAATATTGATTACTCGGTGTGCCGAGATCGACCATCTCGTCATAGGGAATGCTCTGGGCTCCGGTCGGTAACGATGAGAGTGTTATCAAGGCTGCCGCCATGAGCGGAGCGATACCGGATACCCTGATACGGTGTTCGCCTTGCAGGATGCTCCTGCACTTGTTCTTTTTCAGTACTGCTTTTTTAATCACGGTCGGGAGAGGATTATGGTTGATCTGCTTTGTTTGTGACATGGCTATGGTTTGACACAGCAACGCGTATGTTTGTCGGAATGAGAAGCGAACCGGAACGGTAATGGGCGCATGGCTTGCATGACAGATAACTTCTCGGTCAATACTGCGATAATTGTATCATTATAATGAAAAAATAGCGTATTTATTGCCGAGTTACAACAAGTCAGACACGTTTTCTCTCTGTGCTTTTCTGACGGGTCTGCGCAGCCGTGAAAACAACAGCCTCCGGGTTCCTGGGCTGTTTAGGAATCCGGAGGCTGTTGAAATTTAAACCCCCCCCGGCCTCTATCCAGCCGGGGTTGGTGTTGGGCGAGGTGTTACTTCCTGTTTTTCGCCTGTACCTCGCTGTAGGTTTTCAGGCCGAGGCCGTAAAGATGGATAAACCCTTCGGCAGCCTCGTGGTTGAAGGTGTCGGCTTCGGTGTACGTTGCAAGTTCTTCGTTGTAAAGCGACCAGGGTGAAGTTCTGCCGAGAAGCGTGACCGAGCCTTTGAAGAGTTTGACACGGACGAGACCGGTGACATTTTTCTGGGTGGCTTCGACGAATCCGTCGAGAGCTTCACGCATCGGTGAAAACCAGGTGCCGTTGTAAATCAGGTTTGCATAGTCCTGACTGACGGTGTTTTTGTACTGGAATACGTTTTTTTCAAGCGTCAACCGCTCCAGCTCACGGTGTGCGAAATGCAGGATGTTTGCTGCCGGAGCTTCATAGATTTCTCTGGACTTGATGCCGACTACACGATTTTCAATCATGTCAAGGCGACCGACGCCATGGGAAGCACCGGCCCTGTTGAGTGCCATGATCAGGTCAAGTCCGTCCATTTTCCTGCCGTCAAGCGCAACGGGCACCCCCTGTTCGAATTCGATGTCGATGACTGCTGCCTTGTCGGGGGCTTTTTCAGGGGCTGTTGTGATTTGATATGCATCTTCCGGGGGAGAGACCATCGGGTCTTCAAGGACGCCGCACTCGATGCTGATGCCCCAGATGTTTTCGTCAATGGAGTAAGGACTTTTCTTTGTTGCCGAAACAGGGATGTTGTGCTGTTGTGCATAGGCAATTTCAGCTTCCCTGGAGGTAAGCTCCCATTCACGCAGGGGCGCAAGAACTTTCAGGTGCGGAGCGAGAGAGGCAAAAGTTACCTCGAAACGTACCTGATCGTTGCCTTTCCCGGTGCAGCCGTGCGCCAGCATGGTGCAGTTTTCCGCAAGAGCGACGTCTACAAGGGCTTTTGCAAGCAGAGGGCGCCCGAGAGCGGTTGCAAGAGGATAGACGTCTTCGTAGAGAGCGCCGGCCTTGAGAGCAGGCCAGATATAGTTTGTGACGAACTCTTTGCGCAAGTCGAGGAACGAAAATCCTGAAGCGCCCGTAGCGATTGCTTTTTCTTCAAGGTTTTCCACCTCTTTCTGCTGACCGAGGTTGCCGGTGACGGCAACGATCTCGGCGTCGTATTTATCTTTGAGCCACTTTATCATAACGGAGGTATCGAGTCCGCCGGAATAGGCAAGAGCAATTTTTTCCTTGTTCATGGTGTGCTGTATCAGGTTTTTAAAAGATTTGATTGAATATAGTCCAGTATTGAACGGATGTCATGAACCGATGAAGGGATGACAAGAACGGTATCGTCTCCGGCAATCGTTCCCAGAATTTTAGGGTTTTTGATATGGTCGATAAAGGAGCCAACACCGTGAGCCCTGCCGGGGAGTGTTTTAATAACTATCGTCGATTCGTTGGCGTCGATAGTCTGTATCTCCATTTCCACAAGCCCTTTGATCATCTGCCCGGGATTGTCTTCGGGGAAAATGAGCCGATAACCGGTGGTTGTTCGGGAGCGCAGCACGCCCAGTTCCGAGCAGTCTCTCGACAATGTTGCCTGGGCGACTTCAATGCCTGCATTGTGCAACAGTTGCATGAGTTCATGCTGATTGCTCACTTCACTGTTAAGCAGGATCTCCTTGATTTTTCGCTGTCGATTCTGTTTTCCCATGGGTCACAGGTTTCAGGATTTAAGCTTGTCCGCCACATTCTGCAGCCGGTGCGTAAGATGAAATTTCCTGTACTCTTCATGGTTCAGCAGTTTAACCAGCACGGCTTTCTGTACGTGCAGGCGATTTTCGGCCTCGTCCATGATAATTGACTGCGGACCGTCCATGACCTCCCCGGTGATTTCCTGTCCCCGGTGAGCAGGCATACAGTGCATGACTACCGCGGATGGTTTTGCCGCCCCGACCAGCTCCCGGTTGATCTGGAATTTCCGGAATGTCTCAAGCCGTTTTTGGGTTTCATCTTCCTGTCCCATGCTTGTCCAGACATCTGTATAGAGAACGTCGGCATCATGCGCTGCTTCCATTGGGTCGTGAACAATCTCGATGGTGCTTGCTGCATTCTTCCTGGCGTTTTCAAGGATCTGTTCGTCGGGCATGTGCCCCGGCTCGCCGGGGCATGCAAGTACAAAATGGAAAGGGAGAATGCCTGCAAGCTCTATCCATGAGTTTGCTACGTTGTTGCCGTCGCCGATGAAGACTACTTTGATTTTTTCGTGCCACAACCCTTTTTCGTAAAGCGTGAACGCGTCGGCAAGGATCTGGCAGGGATGAGACAGGTCCGTAAGCGCGTTGATGACCGGTATCGAGGCATGCTCGGCAAGAGCTTCGATAACCGAATGTTCATGCAGTCTTGCCACAATGGCGTCGTTGTAGCGTGAAAGCAGTTGTGCAATGTCTTCAACGGCTTCGCGTGAGTTGATTCCTATGGATTTCCCCTCGAGGTTGATGGCATAACCGCCGAGCTCATGAATTCCTATTTCAAAAGAAACCCTTGTCCTGAGTGATGGTTTGTTGAATATCATGGCAACCGTTTTTCCGGCAACCGGTTGATAGGGCTGAGTGCCGGATGCTTCCCCGCGCTGTTTTTTTATGAACAGGGAGAAGTCGAACAGTTCAATGATCTTGCCCGCATCCAGATGGGAAAAGCCGAGAAAATCCCTTTTTCTGATGTGTTTATCCAATGGGTATCTCCAATAATGTGTTTAGAGTTCTGAATCCTTTTCCGAGACAAACTGGGTGCCTACACCCCGGTCAGTGAAAATTTCCAGCAGCAGAGAGTGAATAAGCCTCCCGTCGATAAGATGAATCTTCCGGACGCCGCCGTCAAGGGTTTTGTATGCTGAAAGTGCTTTGGGGATCATGCCGCCCGAGATCACTCCACCCTCTATGAGATCCGCAGCTTCGGCTTTACAGACGCTTTTCAGAATTGTTTCGCCATGATGAACTCCGGCGACGTCACTGACATAGATCAGTTTTTCTGCCTTGAGCGCAATGGCAATAGTGCTGGCGGCGTCATCCGCATTGATGTTGTAGACATTGCCTTCATCGTCGAATCCTATGGGAGCGATAACCGGTATAAGCTTGGCATGGCAAAGCAGGTCGAGATAGGCCTTGTTGATCCTGGTGATTTCACCGACAAGGCCGAGATGAGCGGCGTCCCGGCAGGGAAGCGCCTTGATTGTGTTGGCGTCAAGGCCGCTGACGCCGACAGCTTTTGCCCCGTGCTCACTGATAAGACGGACGATGTCCTGGTTGACTTTGCCTGCAAGGGTCATCTGAACAACCGTGATCATCTCCTTGTCGGTCACTCTCTTGCCATGGATGAACTGTGTTTCGATGCCCATTTTTTCAGCAGTTCCGGTTATTGCATCACCTCCGCCGTGAACCAGAACAACGTTAATCCCGACCTTGCGCAGAAGGGTTACATTCTGCGCGAAGGCGTCTTTGAGTACCTCGTCTTTCATGGCAGAGCCGCCGTATTTGATGACAAATGTCTTATCCTCAAATTTCCGGATATAGGGGAGGGCTTCGATAAGCACCTGCCCTATGGTGGATTGCGGAGGGTCGTTGTGATAATTCATCATTATCTGTAAATGTTATCTGTTCGTTTCGCCCTGTGGATTCATGTTCTGTAACTGCCGTTGATATCAACATAGTCCTTGCTGAGGTCGCAGGTATGGACAACGGCACAGCCGGGGCCGTTTCCCATGGAAACAGTGATTGTGTACTCGCTGCGACTGAGTATTTTTTTTGCCTCTTTTTCTGAAAAGTCCGAGACGTATCCCGGTTCGAGAACAACCAGATCATCAAACCTGATTGAAACGTTTTCCGGGTTGAAAACAGCTCCTGACCTTCCGGCGGCTGCAATGATTCTTCCCCAGTTGGCATCCGCGCCGTGAAGGGCGGTTTTAACCAGATTTGAGTTGGCGACGGTTCGGGCTGCTTTTTGAGCATCACTTGTGGACAGGGCGCCTTCCACTCGTATTGCTACCAGTTTCGTTGCTCCCTCGCCATCCCTGACGATCAGTCTGGCAAGAAACGTCATCAGACTTTCCAGCGCAGTATGGAAAATTTCTGCATCGCGGCTTCCCGGAAGGATTTCTTCGCTTCCGGCGAAGCGCGAAAGCATAGCTACCATATCGTTTGTGCTCGTGTCTCCGTCAACCGTGATGGTGTTGAAGCTTCTTTCAGTTGCTTTTGAGAGCATATCCCTGAGCAAGCCATGGCTTATGTTTGCGTTTGTCACAAGAAAGGCAAGCATGGTAGCCATGTCGGGACAGATCATTCCCGAACCTTTTGCTATTCCACAGATACGAATGTCTCTTGTTGAAAGCGACACGTCCAGGGCGAAAAATTTTGGAAAGGTATCGGTGGTCATAATCGCTTCGGCGGCGTCCGCGCAAGAGTCTTCAAGCAAAACAGCAGAAAACGTGTCGAGTGCGTCGTTAATTTTCTCCATGGGAAGCGGGACGCCGATAACGCCCGTGGATGAGACCAAAACCTCCCAAGGCTTTATTCCAAGCACTTCCGCTGTTTTTTCAGCCATGGTTCTCGCGTCACTCAACCCCTTGCTTCCTGTTGCTGCGTTCGCGTTGCCGCTGTTACAAACAATGGCGCGCATTGAAGACGCGGATTGTTCGAGGTGTTCTTTCGACAGGGTAACCGGTGCTGCGGAACAAAGGTTTCTTGTGAATACGGCAGCCGCCGAGCAAGGCTCATCGGCGGTAATAACCACCAGATCACGTTTGCCGGATTTGATGCCTGCACGTGCCGTCCCGGCGGAAAAACCTTTTGGCCAGAACTGTTTTTTCCCCAAGTCCCTGATGTTGAGAGGCGTTGTATGTTCAGGCCATGTTGTTCCGGCTGCCAGTGCCTCTATGGCCGAGTAAGCCTTGTGTAAGATTTTCACAGCAAAAAAAGTAAGCGTTTACAATAATCCATGTGTTTCATTATAGCCGAGCATGATGTTCATATTCTGGACGGCCTGGCCGGCAGCTCCCTTGACCAGATTGTCGATCGCTGTGACAATGACTGCCGATCCGTTGCCCGCGCTTTCGGCAATATGTACATCGCAGAAGTTCGTGTAAGCAACATGCTGAACTTCTGTCATGGTTTGCCTGATCCGGACAAAAGGCGCGGAACGGTAAAATTCACTGAAATGCTCCCTAATTTGTGAAACCGACAGGTGTTTTTCAAGCTGAATGTTCAATACAGTGTAAATACCCCTGACCAAAGGGGCGATCATTGGTGTGAACGTGAAGGCGAACGCGGGTTTAACGGTACCTGTATCCAGCGCCTGAAGAATTTCGGGAGTATGCTGGTGAATTCCCACCTTGTATGCCCGTATATTGCCACTCATTTCTGAAAACGAAAGTTCGACCTTGCCGGATCTTCCCGCCCCGGATATTCCGGAGATTGCTGTACAGTTGATGCTTTTGACAGCAGCACCTTTCAGGGGCTTTTTTATGAGAGGGGCAATTCCGAGGATAATGCTTGTAGCATAGCATCCAGGGTTGCTGACAGCTTTTGCCTGCCTGATCTCATCATGATAGAGTTCCGGCATTGCGTATGTCAGGACGGATTCCGGGCTTTTATCCTTCTGATAGTACTTGGAGTGTTCATCAGGGTTTTTAAGCCTGAAGTCACCCGAGAGATCGATTACCAGCTTCCCGGCATCGGCAAGCTGCGGTACCAATGTGAGTGCTTCTCCATGCGGCAGGGCGAGAAAATAGATGTCAGTATCCTTTTCGCCGCTGTACGAGTCAAGAACAAGGTCCGTGTCGAGAGCCGGGTATATGTCCTGTATTTTCTTGCCAGCCTGTGTATGCGCGTACAGTCTTTCAAGTTTCACCGAAGGGTGTCTGAGAAGAATTTTTGTCAGTTCAGCTCCGGAATAGCCCGAAGCGCCGATAATGGAAACAGTAGGTTTCTTGTAGCCTCTCATAATTCTTTGCAAGCTTGCATACCCATTCACCACAAAGGAAACAATTTCGCTGAAATGAATGATTTTGGGTAACGTATTGAAATAAAATGAATTGTTTCGACGGATATATATTCTTTATATGAATTTATATTCATTAATATGGATAAAATAGCGATTTTTGCGGTGATTGCAAGGTTTTCGGACAGATGTTTTTTCTCTATCTTTGCTCTGGTATTGAGGAACAGGAGCTTCCAGTCGGTTATGAGATACAGGAAAGGATTGATTTTTGCTGTTGCGGCGATACCTGTTGTGTTTGTCCTGGTGTTTATTGCCTCGAGGATGGTAACACGACCGGCTGTCGAGACGGTTGTCGGAGAAACGGCAAAAAGCGGTTTGCTGAGGGTCGGTGTCGAGCATGCGCTTGTCTCCGTAACAGGTGATATTGCAACGGTTTTCAGCCGTTACTATCCTGATGCTTCCATAGAGCTCGAGCCAGGCTCTTTTGAGAGTCTTTTCAACGGATTTCTTCAGGGAGACCTTCTGGCTATGCTGGTAAGTGGTGAGCCCGGGAGGTATGAAGTGTCTCTGCTGGAAAGCAAAGGAATAGCGTATCGTCTGGAACCGGTGGCCAGGGATGCTGTTGTATGCATTGTCAATGCAGCAAATCCGGTAGAATCCCTTTGTGTGGAGGAGCTTGGGAAGATCTACACTGCCCAAAAAACCCGGTGGCATGAAGATGCTGCTGAAGCCGGTGAGATCAAGGCGTATCTCAACAATAATGATATCAGGTTGCAGCAACTGCTCCTTGCTTTAGCAGTTCCTGAAGAAAACCGTTTGACGGCGTGGCACACCGAAAGCGACCGTGAGCTGGTGAGGGCTGTTTCAAGGGAGAAAGGTGCCGTAGGTGTCCTTTCGTTTTCGAGAGTAACCGCCCTGATGGCTTCTGACCCGGTTTCATCTTCATTCCGTGTTGTTCCTCTCTGTAAAAAGAACGGGGATGTTCCGGTTATGCCTTCCCAGTATAACGTCTATCAGGGGGAATATCCGCTTGGTTATATTGTTTACTATATGTACCGTAAAGGCAGGGCTCTGGCAGCCGGTTTCGGTGCCTGGCTTGCCGACGAGGGCCAGAAAGGTTTCACAGAGAGTGGTCTGGCTCCTTACAAGCAGCCGGTGAGAGTTATCAACCTGAACTGAATCATGCAACTGTTGACCGTGATCGAAAGTTTTTGTTATTCGGAAAACCTGTACGTTTATGCCCGAGTCCGGTAATACATCCTTTCAGCAATTGTCGCTCAAGCCTCTGGTTTTCGCCGGTATATTCTTCGCTTTTCTGCTTCTCGGCGGGACAGCCGGTTTCATTGTGTATCAGGGGAATTTGCAGAAAAGGGCGGATGAGGTACAGTCGATGTACAAGGATCTGCTTGATTTCCGCTCAACCCTGACACTGATAGATCAGCAACTGATTGTTATCCCCGAACACCCGGAGGTTTTGCAGGAGATTATCCAGAATACAAAACTGCTCCAGTTCCGATCGGTCAATTTTCGGACAAGAGCTGAGAAAAACCAGATGCCGGAACTGGCGTCATGGATGAAGTCCAGGCAACTGGTACTGGAAAAAATGCTTACCGATATCGAAACAAAAGGGGAGGCTGCCGGTAACAACATTCCCTTGATGATACTTGAACTCGACGACGTTATCCTGCAGGCTGCCATCGATGTAAAACTTTCCAATGACAAGGTTTATGATGCGGTTCAGTTGTTTTTTTTCATTGTCCTTGCTGTTCTCATAATTATCATTATCTCTGCCGGCTGGTTGATTGTCAGCAACTATCGCCAGACTGTCATGCCGCTGAATCAGCTGGCTGAAAAGCTTCGGATGCTCAACGAGGAGTTGCCGGAAAGTTTTCATGATACGGCAGAAGAGGTGAAAAAAAATATACGGCGGGAGGAGTTCTCAAGTGATGTTAACCAGATAACCGATTCTATCGTAAGATTCTGCCAGGATATCGAGCTGAAAAACAAGAAGCTCGATGAACTTTTTATCAAGGATGAGAAAACGAATTTGTATAACTACCGCCACTTCAAGGATCATCTGATCGTTGATGTGGCGAGGGCTAAACGCTTCAATGAAAAAGTTTCGCTTGCGATGATAGATATTGACCGTTTCAAGGCGTACAATGACGCCAACGGTCATGTTGCCGGCGACATCGTTCTGGAAAGAATGGCAGGAATAATTCGGGAAGAGTGCAGGGAGGCTGACATACCTGCACGATTCGGGGGTGAGGAATTTGCGGTGCTGTTTCCTCGTACAGACAGCCGGGAGGCAATTGAAATAGTGGACCGGTTAAGAAATATAATCGGTGCTGAACCTTTTTATCATGAAAAGGTGCTCCCGGGCGGGCAGCTTACGATAAGCGCGGGTATTGCAACCTGGCCGGATGATGCAACTGACTGGTTTTCGCTGATCAATAACGCTGACAAGGCGCTTTACCGCGCAAAGCATACCGGGAGAAACAGGGTTGTTCATTTCAGGGAGCTTGAAATGGAAAGGGAGAAGAAACGTTCCGGGTCCTGAGTTAAACAGGCGCCAGGTATTGAGGGAACAGAAAAGGCGGAGCGGTAAAAACAAGCAGGAATGAAATCAGAGTTATACATAGCACGCAGGTTTGCTTTTAAACCTCGTTCTTCATCCAAACCGACGTTTATTGTTTTTATTGCTGTGGCCGGAATTGCGCTGGGAACAGCGGCGCTTATTCTGACACTTTCAATTGTCAAGGGTTTTTCCTCGCAGATTGAAAACAAGCTTATCGGGTTCAGCTCGCATTTCCAGATTCGTCAGGCCGAGGGACGCTTTTTTTATCCTCTTCCCGCCGATACCGTTCGTCTGGGCGGTATTGACAATATTTCTTCCATAACTCCTTTTATGGAGAAAAACGTTGTTCTGCAAAGTAAGGGAGACAATGGGGAGTTGATACAGCCGGCAATGCTCAAGGGTATCCTCCGTCAAAGTCCACCCGCTTTCCTAAAAGAGAGTGTTATCAAAGGGGAATGGCTTGGTGGTGAAGAGTCTTCTTCGTTGCAAATTCTTGTCGGGCAACCGCTTGCCGAGTCTTTGCAACTGTCTCCCGGCAGCAAGCTTATGATCATCAGTACTACAGGTCAGTCGTCGGGGGAACTGATCAACGGGAGTGAAAGCATTGTCGATCTTCTTTCAGCCATGGATATCGAACTTGCGACAGTGAGCGGTATTTATGAAACCGGGCTTAATGAAGGTTTTGATGACTACATGGTTATTGCGGATCTTGCCGCCATGCAGCGTTTTTTCAACGCCGATAAAGTTCGTATCAGCGGCTATGAAGTTATGGTGCATGACATCAAGGATCTCGATGCAACCAGCAGGGCGGCTGTCGATCTGCTGGGTTATCCTTTTTACGGCTATACGGTCTACGAGCGATACAACAATCTTTTTGAATGGCTGAAACTCCAGCAGAACATAACTCCGCTTCTGATCATTACAATAACCGTTGTAGCGGTTTTCAATATTATCTCTACGCTGCTTGTGCTGATTATCGAAAAAACAAAAGAGATCGGCATGCTGGGTGCGTTGGGGCTGGCTCCCGGGAAAATCAGCGGCATTTTTCTTTCTCAGGCATTCCTGATCGCATTGGCAGGGATTCTTGCCGGAAACCTGCTTGCTTTCGGCTTTTCGGTTTTTGAACTCCATTTTCAACTGATCACACTGCCGCAAAAAAATTATTTCATCAAGCATGTCCCTATCCAGATAGACCTGTTTGATTATCTTGTCGTTTCGTGTGTTGTCGGTTTGCTGACACTGTTTTTCGCATTTATTCCGGCCAGGGTGGCTGCAGCCCTGAAACCGGGAACAGCGCTGTTAACCTGACTTTCGCACTCCGTTTTGCATTTTGACCAATAAAGTACATGCGTTTTTCTCCAGGATTGTGGATAGCCCAGCGTTACAGCTTTGCCCGAAAACGGTTCAGGGTTATCAATATCATATCTGCAATCAGCCTGACGGGGATTATCCTCGGTGTCAGCACGTTGCTTATCGTCATGAGTGTGCTCAACGGCTTTCAGCAGCTTGCATGGGATCTTTTTGTTACGGTTGAAAGTCCGGCGCAGGTCCTGCCCGCCAAAGGAAAGCATATGGAAGTTCCTGACTCCCTTCTTGCTCGTCTTGCTACTATCAAAGGGGTGACATCGGCTGAACCCTTTGCGGAAGGTACGGCCATACTTTCCGGCAAGGGTAGTGGTGAACTTGTTGTGGTAAAAGGAATTACCAGAAATGCACATGAGCGTCTGATACGGCAGGCGGGAAGAGATGTTCCTTATTTCGGGAGTGAAACTGTTTCCGTCGGGGAGATGCTGGCGTACAAGGCGAGCCTTGTGCCGGAGCAGCAGGTGAAGATTTTCAGCCCTGAACTCATATCCCTCGGACTGCAATCTCTTTCTCAGCCATACCTTCTTCCGGCATTGACGTTTCCTGTTGTTCAGGTGGAGTCGATTTTTTCCCTGCAGCGCATTTTCAACGATCACTATGTGCTGACGTCAAGAGAAATGGCAAGAAAAATACTTCTTCAGAAAGAAAACCTCTATTCAGGTATCGATGTCAGGGGGAATGATGATCGTGCCACGCATGCAGCTCTTGTCCGAAACCTGCGTTCCTGGATTCAGGAAAACAAGCTTCAGGATGTCTACGTTATACGGCCTCTCGAAGAGAAGTACCGGGACATTTTCGGGGTGATGGAGGTTGAAAAATGGGTGAGTTTCAGTGTGTTGATGCTGGTTATTGTAGTTGCGGCACTCAGTCTTACCGGTTCTCTGACCATGACTGCTATCGACAAGCGGAAAGAGCTGTTCTACCTGCGGTGTCTCGGGCTTGAAAAGCCTCAATTTTTGATGATCTTTATCATGGAAGGCGGGATGATCGGTCTGGCAGGAACAGTGATTGGAGTGGTTGCTGCCTGGGTAATCTGTTTCGTACAAAAGCTGTACGGGGTGGTCGAACTCCCGTCGAAAAGTGCCTTCATAATCGACGCGTACCCTGTGAGCATGCAGATCTCCGATTTTCTGATTGTTTCCGGGACAACCATGGCGGTATCGCTTCTGGTTAGTCTCTATCCCGCATTCAAGGCAGCAGGAATCGCCGGCAGCAAAAGTCTGGCGGACAAGGCCAATTGAGGTGTTCCCGGGTGTTCATCAGGGCCTGTGATGAACACCCGGGAGTTTCAACGGCCCGGTGTGCTGAAATGTAGGCTGTCAACTGAGGAGAATGGTTTTCGCCAGATCATCCTGGGTATCAGTCAAGTAAGGAATTCCGGTTGTCTCTGCTGTTTCAAGGTTTGCTGCCATCAAATCGTCACGACGGATTGAGGGGAGAGAGAATTTTCTCGCGCCCGCCATGAATTGTTGCAGCCCGCAGGAAAGCTTGTCCACATAACCGTAAAGCGCAATAGCCCCGAAAGGAATGACATCCATCTCTTGGATACCGACTTTTTCCTTTACGGCTTCCCATCCGGCAAAAATTTCTTCAGGGTTTGTACCGTTTTCTTTAACTGCTGCAGGCAGTTCTTCCCAGTGACCGAAGATTTCAGCTCTTCTGTCAGGTTTGAACACACCTTCAATATTGCTTCCAAGGAAGCCGGGGATCATCGGAGCTCTTCCCATGCAAACAAGTTTCGTATAGGGAGAGCAAAGGGCAAGGGCTTTGAAAATATGATCTTCACGGGCAAATCCACCTGCAAGGGAAATGTGGGGAACAACTCCTCCGTTTGCATCAAGCATATGACAGTACTCCCACGTTTTTGCATGTAATTGTAATGAAGGAACTCCCCACTGTTCCATCATGTTCCATGGGCTCATGCCGGTGCCTCCTCCTGCTCCGTCTATGGTGAGCAGGTCAAGGTTGTTTTCCGATGCACATTTAATTGCCAGAGCAAGTGCTTCCATTCCATATGCCCCGGTTTTGAGGGTGATACGTTTAAATCCAAGTTTTCGCAGTTCTCTTACGCTTTTGGTAAATGTTTCGCGCAGCTCATCGGAAGTATTTATGCCGGTTCCCCCCAGGCGGCTGTGACGCGCAAAGGAAGTCAAGGACTTATTCTCGAATGAGGCTACCGAGAGCTGGTTGAACGGGTCGGGGTCAACAACATAGCCGCGTTTATTGAGAAACCTTGCATATTCCAGATCGCTGACCTGTATTTCGCCGCCTATGTCTTTTGCTCCCTGGCCCCACTTCAGTTCAATGATTACATCATCGCAATATTTCTCGGCAAGATAATGAGCCACGCCATTGCGGCTGTCTTCAACGTTCATTTGTATAATAACACCACCGTAACCGTCATAATAACGCCGGAATATTTCTATTCTGCGTTCCAGCTCAGGGGCAGAATGGATAGAACCATCTTGAAGCACCGAATTTCTGTCAACACCGACAACATTTTCACCGATAACAATCGGAAAACCACAAATTGCAGCTCCAACGGCAAAACTGTCCCAGTATTTTTCTGCGATAAATGTCGAACCCAGCGCACCTGTCATTATGGGTACGCGGCATTTGGTTTCAGTTTCATGGCCAAATGATGTTTCGATGGATACATTGGGGAAAATACAGTCGTCCGGGTCGTTGGAGAGTCCTTCAGGGAGACCTTCGGCTCCGTATGCATATCCCTGAATTCTGATGGCATGATACCCGACACCGTCAGCAGATACTGAAGCGGAGCCGGAGGTGGTCTGGCCGAATTTTACAGGGTAGAGCAGTTTTCTGCCCATAAGTGAGCTGAGCCAGGTTTCACATTTGCCCTTGCAGTCTGATGCGCAGAGAGTACAAAGGCCCGATTCACAGGGATCTCCCCGATTGACCGTTCCAAGAGCGTCATTTCTTTTGCGCCATTGCTTCATGATCTTTTCTGCTTAAGGTTACGGAAACATCTATGGTAAAGGTTGTTTTTGCATGAAAACGTTCTGCGCTGACGTGATCAAGGACGGCATGGGCTGTATAACATCTTGCAGACTTGCAACAAAAGACAAAAAACATATACAAAAATAGCCATTTCATTATAAATCATGAAATTAACGGCCTTTTCACCGGAAGTTTTTCGGCAGGAACGTTGTCAGCAACACGCTGGTGGCAACAGTCAACGGTTTCTTGCTATTTTCAGAGGGTATAAGTCAGGCTTGCCGTGAAATGTAGAGCAGTGTGGGAGGGGTGTGCGAAAAAAAACAGCGGCATCTTTCCAAAGAAGGACACCGCTTGTTACGCTATGGCGTATCACCGGATTGTTGATTATCCTTCTTCTTTTACGAAAAAGCTTTTTTCAACGCCACAAACAGGGCATACCCAGTCTTCCGGGATATCCTCAAAGGGTGTACCGGGCTCGATGCCGCTATCTGGGTCACCGTAATCCGGATCGTAAACATAGCCGCACGGTTCACATATCCATTTATCCATAGCTGAATCTCCTTTGGTTTATGATTGCAGGAACATGCTTGGTAAAAAGAACACCTGTCTGGATTGACGAGGATCAACGTTCATCTTTCGCAGAAGATATTGATGTAAAATAGTTTGAATGATAAAAAGTTCATTGTGTGGATGAAATTATTTTTCTGAAGACTACCATGTCGGAACGTCTGAACCCGTTTTTATTGTAAAAATCGAAAGCGTTTTCATTGTTTTCATCCGTTAAAAGAGTGATACGTCCAGATCCGATATTTTTCGCCAGGTTGACGGCATGGTGCAGCAGCTGGCTGCCGATTCCTTGTGAACGGTAAACGGGATCGACGATCATGTCTTCAAGAAGAACTACTTTTTTACCGAGAGCTGTGCTTATCGTGTAGAGCATTACCACCATGCCGGCAATACACCCTTTTTCATTGTCTTCGTAAACAAGAACAGTTCCGCTCGAGGGGTTTTCCAGTATCAGCAGCAGTCCTTTTTTCTGATTTTCCGGGTCAGGGTTGAACTCGGCCTCCTGTTCGAAAAGAAGGGTTAGGAGTTCACAGCATCGGTTTATATCTTCAGGAGTTGCGGATCGAATAGCCATGCTTTGTTGTTTAACCATATGCAGGTGTAAGGGAGGAGTGAACAGATGTATTTGCCATACTGCTGAACAAGTTGCATTGCATTATGTTAAGAAAATTATTCCGGAAAAAAGCTGCTGCAAAAGAGCCTTCCACCGTTTCATCGGTCGATGTTGTGAGGTATTGCGGTACCTGGTATGCAATTGCCTCGTATGCACCCAAAGAAGAACGGGGATGTATAAAAACAAAAGCTGAATATACCCTCAACAAGGCTGGGTATGTGGATGTTCGAAATTCATGCCAGCGAAAGGGAAGGGAAAAGTCAGTCAGGGCAAAGGCGTATTCCGTGCCGGATAGCGGAAACGCCAAACTGAAAGTGCAGTTTTTCAGACTTTTCAAGGGTGATTACTGGATTGTCGATCTTGCCGACGATTACTCCTGGGCAGCAGTATCGACTCCCACGTCGCGGAGTCTCTGGATTCTGAGCCGTACTCCTTACCTTGGAGATGCAATGTATGATGAAATTGTTCAAAGGCTTAAAAGCCGGGGCTTTGATACAGAAAGACTGGTAAAGACGGATCAGCGCGGGTAAAACGATATGGAAGCTTTTTCGCTCTCTTTTGCCATGATTTTTATCGCCGAGCTCGGCGACAAATCCCAGCTTCTCGCCTTGACTCTCGCCACCTGTTTCAGTGCGAGAGTTGTGCTGTGGGCAATATTCTGTTCAACACTTGCCGTGCATGTACTCTCTACTGCCGCCGGAACTCTTCTTGGGGGATTGCTCCCGGTCGACTGGGTTTTGTTTCTTGCCGGTATATCATTCATCGTTTACGGATTCTGGACATTGAGAGGCGACAGTCTTGACGAGGACAGTGATTCATGCAAACCTGCCATTCACCCTTTCTGGCTTGTGTTCAGCACATTCTTTATCGCCGAACTGGGCGATAAGACCATGTTGAGTTCGCTTTCTCTTGCAGCGACCAATCCTTTTATGGCAGTCTGGATAGGTTCCACACTTGGCATGGTGTTTTCCGATGCCCTGGCGATTGCGGTCGGAAAGTTACTTGGGAAAAAGCTGCCGGAAAACATTGTCAAAATCGGGGCAGCCATTGTCTTTTTTGCTTTCGGCACTTTCAGTATGTACCAGGGGGGAGCTGATTTTGATTTCATGCTATGGGGCGCCGCTTTCTGTCTTATTGGATTAAGCGGCTATCTGTTTCTCAGAAAGCCTCTGTTGTCTTTTGTCGCTGAATTGCGCCGTCTTCCCAGATGATTGACCAGAAGGGGAGCCAGCAAAGACTGAGTGAATGGATGGTAACATCGGTCCGGCGCGGCGCCAGTTCCTCTTTGCCGAGAGTGCCCAGGATGTTTTCCCATTTATTGCTGATTTCTTCGACTCCGGCTTTCAGTTCTTCTTCAAGCTCCGCGATTTCTTCCTGAAGTTCTTCGATTTCCTCGTGAGATTCCTCGATATCAGCTTTTGCTTTTGCGGTCATACGTCGTTTGTTCAGGGCAGTGCTGATCCGGCTGGTGCTTCGTCTCCCCATGAAGAAACCAAGTACGGTTTCACCAATGCTGAACAGTTCCTGTTTTTTGCGGTTTTCATGTTCCATTTCATCGTCTGCAAGCTCACGCTTTTCCCTGCGAAGCTTTTTTTCCAGACGTTCTAACTGTTTTTCAAATTTTTTCTCAAGAGCATCTGTTTCCTCATCACGTTTTTCTCTTGCAGCCTGCTGAAGGCGAATCGTGAAATTCCTCAGGGGCTCGTCAGGGTGTTGAAAAAGCTTCAGTTCGTCGTGAACGGCAATGCTTCTCCGTTCATTGTAGTAAAGCCAGTCGTCAAGCTTTTTGGAAAGGAGGGTTATTTTTTTGCCGCTGTTGACGGTTTCCTGAACAGGAGCAAAGAAAGTCCCATGAATGTTTTCGGGCTTTTCCGGTGCATGGCGCAGCTGCTTTTCAGAAACAGGCAGTTCCTCGGCGTCTTTCCATTCGGGCGTTACAGGTGCTTCAGGTAGACGAAGAAGCAGTTTTTTTTCCGACTTTTTCTTGAAACCCCTGCGCTTGTCGATAAAATGAACATCGGCAAGACCAAGCAGTGCCGGCCGGTAAAGAAGCCGGATGTCTGAAGGATCGGGAACAGATCCCGATTCCTTTTCGAGAAGCTGCAAGGCTTCCTGAAGGCTGACCTGAAGAGGCAGAAAATGCTGCCGCACAGAGGGTTCGAGAGACGGTTGCTGCGATAGATAACCTGCTGGAGTTTCCTTTTCGGAGGGGCCTGCTGCTTGGGCGGATTGTATTGTAACTGCAGACTGTTGCTGAGCCGGCGTAGGCATATCTCTCAAGATGCCGGCAGATGATTTTTTCGTCCCCATTAACTGTCTGACCTGTGGTCTTGTCAACGGGCCCCTCAGGTAACTCATCGCCCAACGGGTATGAAAAACAACAGGCCTGTCCTCATGGACGTTGTGCAGCAGAAAAACGCGGCTGCCGAGTTGAGAGATCAGGGTGTCGTAATCTACGGACTCGTTGCTGCCGCCTGCTTCCGATATGGCGTTTTTCAACCCTTCCAGAACACGCTTCTTGTCGCGTTCGGCTTGCAGTTTTCCTATAAACCAGGTCCCGGCATTTGTCAATCCCTTATAGTCGATGTCGACAGGGTTCTGTGTGGCCAGTACGCAGCCGAGTCCAAAAGCCCTGGCCTGTTTGAGCATGATCATGAGCGGGCGTTTGGAGGACGGCTCGGAAACAGGAGGAAGGAAGCCGAAAACCTCATCGAAGTAAAGCAGGGCTCTAAGACTGGTGGTGCCGGGTTGGGTACGCATCCACGTAAGCATGTTTTCCAGAAGCAGGGTGACGAAAAACATCCTTTCACTGTCCGGTAGATGAGCCAGATAGAAGATGCTGTGCCGGGGTTTGCCCTCTGCGGTAAACAGCATCCGGTCTATGTCCAGCGGATCTCCCTGAAGCCAGCTTTGAAAGCCTGGAGAAGCCATCAGGTTGTTGAAGGCCATGGAAAGCTCGAATCGCTCTTTTCGGGGAAAGAAGGTATTGGTATCGAACACTCCGACCTGGCGCATCGGCGGTTCCTGGATCGAGAGAATGAGTTTCCCGAGGTCAAGATCCTGGCCCTGTTTCCAGAAATGCTCAAAAATACCAGCCAGGAGAATAGCTTCCCGGCTTCTTGCCGGATCGGCTTTCAGTCCGGCAAGCCCCAGAAGAGCGCTGACGGTTCCGCTGATACGCTCCAGTACGGATTCCCTGTTGGATGCGAAATCCAGTTTCGGAGCAGCAAGACTTCCGAGAATACTGACCGGTACTCCGGCATCGGAACCGGGAGTGAAGATTGTATAATCTGCTGAATCCTTCAGGGACGTGATGCGTTCCTGACCGATTCCCCAGTCGGCCAGACCTTTTTTCCACTTTTCGGCAGTAGCGGCAGCATACGCTTCGATACTCATGTCTTTTCTTCGGGCATCATCGGTATTGATCCAGGGTTTGAAATCTTCCGGCGCCAGATCGGGAAATTGCAGGAGAAGGTTGGTGATGTCTCCTTTTGGGTCGATCATGATAGTCGGGATCCTGTCGAGAGCCGCTTCCTCAAGCAGTCCTATGCAAAGCCCTGTTTTACCGCTTCCCGTCATCCCGACGCATATTGCGTGCGTTGTGAGGTCACGTGCGTCATAGTGAACAGGCATGTCAAGCCTTTTCTTGCTGTTCAGGTCATATTCGTTTCCCAGATAAAAAGATCCGAGCTTTTCCATGGGTAAGGTCATAGGATGTATCTCTTTTCGGTTATACACATCGTGTTGTCTTGTCGGGTATGATTTTTTAACACTATAACAGGCGATTTCCCGGGACATTCGGGATTGAGTATCAGGCCGGGCTTTTTTATTATCTTGTTCTGGAACTGAGCTACACAGGATTCTCTGCAATATAGCCATTTATACAATTACAGCTTGCTGCTGTATTCATAACAACTTATGTCGTTGCTACTGGAGATTGAGTCCCTTGGTTTTTCCTATGAGGGTGCCGTGACGCCCGTGTTCAGTGAACTGAATCTTCGGGTCAACGAGGGAGAGCTTGTGCTGATCAAAGGTGCGTCAGGAACAGGAAAATCAAGTCTTCTGCGTCTGATATGCAGATTACAGTCTTATGAAAACGGACGCATTCTTTTCAGGGGCAGCCCTGTCGAATCAATACCTCCCGCCGAGCTTCGTCGAACCATTACCTATGTGGCACAGATTCCGTCAATGATCGATGCGAGCGTAAAGGAAAACCTCCTGTTTCCTTTTTCATTTACCATCAACAACTGGAAGAACGAACCTTCGGAGAAACAGCTTGCAGAGATGCTCGAACAGTTTTACCTGCACGATATCGGTCTGCTTCACCAGGCCAGGAATCTCTCCGTCGGCCAGCAGCAGCGTATTGCTCTGATGCGGGCACTGCTGCTTGATCCGGAGATTCTGCTTCTCGACGAACCGACATCAGCGCTTGATGCAAAAAGCGCTTCCATGGTTTTTGCTATTATTGAGCATCTCAATGCAGTGCAAGGTAAAACAATCCTGATGGTAACACATAGCGACTTTCTCCCGAAAAGCGTGACGCCTCTCAACTATACGCTTGAAAACCGTAAACTCCGAAAAGTATGAACCAGATTGTTGAAATCGGTCTCTGGCAGTTGTTGTTTGGTTTGGTCTTTATCCTCATCGCCCAGGTGGCTTCTTTTGTGTATCATCTCGGCCTGAATCGTGATATAACCGTCGGTACCATAAGGACTTTTGCCCAGCTTTTTCTCATGGGTTATGCACTTACCTTTATTTTTCAACTGAACAGCCTCTGGTTTACACTTGGCATTTTCGTTATCATGGCGGTTTCAGCTTCTTTTATAATACGGGGAAGGGTAAAAGAAAAACAGGTGCCCTACATGCTGCCGACTTTTCTGACGATGTTTGTCAGCTATTTCGTTACCGCTTTATTTGTTTCCGGTCTTATTATCGGCGTTGCACCTTGGTGGGAGCCGCGTTATTTTCTCCCGATAGGCGGTATGGTTATCGGTAACTCGATGTCTGCCCTGGCAATTGCACTTGAGCGTCTGTTCGGAGAGATGCGTCAACAAAGAGGGTTGATTGAGACCAGGTTGTGTCTGGGGGCAAACTACAAGGAGGCGAGCTCGGAAATGTTCAAAAATGCTGTTACAGCAGGAATGATTCCTTCGATCAATGCGATGATGGGTGTGGGGCTTGTGTTTATACCGGGAATGATGGCGGGGCAGATTCTTGCCGGGGCAGATCCCCTGCAGGCAATACACTATCAGATCGTTATCATGCTCATGCTGGTCGGTTCGACCGCTACAACATCCATTGTAACCATGCTTATTGTCAGGAAACGCTGCTTCGGCAAAGGCGAGGAGCTGTTGCTGTCGATAAGCAGGAGTGAGTGACAAGTAACGAGTGACGAGAAAGAAAGAACGCCAACTGCCAACTACCTACTGGCTGCTTTCTTCCTGTTTGTTTCCCAGCTTACTGCTCACGGCTATAACGCCGATTCCTCCGGCTATCATGGCAAGGCAAAGAAGCTGTCCCATTGAGAGCTGCATGAAAATAAAGCCAAGGTGTGCGTCGGGTTCACGGTAAAATTCAATGAAGAAGCGAACGACGCCGTAACCAATGAGATAAAGCCCCGAGAGAAAACCCGGATAAGGTGCTTTTTTGCGTAACGCCCAGAGTATGACGAAAAGAAAAATTCCCTCGAAAAAAGCTTCATAAAGCTGTGAAGGATGCCGGAGAGAGTCTCCGGGTGCCATAGGAAAATACATTCCTATTGCAGCGTCGGTGACACGGCCATAGAGTTCACCGTTGATGAAGTTGCCGAGGCGGCCGAACATGTAGCCCAGTGGAACCGAGACGATGAAGAGGTCGATAGTTTGCAGAAAAGGTTTGCTCTGGTTTCTGGCGAAAAGCCATACCGCAAGAAAAACACCGATAGCACCGCCGTGATACGACATGCCAGCGATGCCTGAAAAACTGCAGCTTCCGCCGGAAAAACTGAAAGGAATGATCGAGCCGAGAGGATTGGCAATAAACTCGGGGAAACTGTAAAAAAGGAGATACCCCAGACGGCCTCCAAGCAGAACCCCTACAATTGCCCATGTGAGAACATCGCCGGTAAAAGCGGGGGAGTAGGGAAGTTTTTCAGTTTTGATTCTGTAACGAGTCACGAGATATACCACCGCAAAGGCAATGATGTACATCATGCCGTACCAGCGGACAGGAAAACTGCCTACAGTTATAATAACCGGATCCATTCGGGAGGGAAGTGTTTGCCACCAGGTAATAAAGTTATCCATAGCCATAGTTGTTATATCACAATCTTTCAATACTGGAATACCGGGCAACAGGTGCTTGACTCAAAGTGTCAGGAAAAATTACAAAAGAGGAACTTTCCATGAATTTAGGCATAAAAAAGCTACATGTATGCTTATTTACAAGAGAAAACTGCTTGAATCAGGAGGAAATATAGCTATATTTAAGCTTTGCGTTTTTTGATTTTTTGCGTTTTCACAGCGTTTAACAAATAAAATACGAATAGAATGGCAAAGATACTTGAAGGATCGGCTATGAAGTTTTTCAACAAGTGGGGCATTCCTGTGCCTAACTATGTTGTTGTCATGGATCCGAACAGACTGGCTCAGCTTGGCGAAGCAAATAAATGGCTCAGGGAATCCAAACTCGTTGTAAAGGCTCATGAAGCTATCGGTGGAAGGTATAAACTTGGCCTTGTCAAGCTTGGCCTCAATCTGGACGAAGCCGTAGCGGCTGCCCGAGAAATGATCGGCAAGAAAATCGGCACGGCCGAGATCCGCCAGGTTATCATTGCCGAAATGCTCGATCATGATGCAGAGTTTTACATGTCGATGAGCGGGAACAAGGATGGTGCTGAACTGCTCGTTTCAAGCAAGGGCGGCGTTGATATTGAAGACAACTGGGACACAGTCAAACGCATCCAGATTCCTGTCGGCGAAGCTCCTTCAATAGAAGATTTGACAGCCCTTGCCGAAGAGGCAGGTTTTGAGGGTGAAATTGCAGAACGCGTTGGGAAGATCGCTTCCAGACTCGTTCTCTGTTTTGATAACGAAGATGCACAGTCGATAGAAATCAATCCTCTTGTTATTCGTAAAAGCGATATGAGATTTGCTGCGCTTGATGCGGTTATGAATGTTGACTGGGATGCCAGGTTCCGTCATCCTGACTGGGATTTCAAGCCGGTCTCGGAAATAGGACGTCCATATACTGATGCTGAACAGCAGATGATGGAGCTTGACTCAAGGATCAAGGGTTCGGTAAAATTTGTCGAGGTTCCCGGCGGGGAAGTGGCTCTTCTGACTGCAGGCGGCGGTGCTTCTGTATTTTATGCAGATGCGGTTGTTGCCCGGGGCGGTACAATAGCCAACTACGCCGAATACTCCGGTGCACCGCCGGACTGGGCGGTTGAAGCTCTGACGGAGACACTTTGCCAGCTTCCGAATATCAAGCATATCATTGTCGGGGGGGCTATCGCTAACTTTACCGACGTGAAAGCGACATTCGGGGGTATTATCAACGGCCTGCGTGAAAGCAGGGCAAACGGCTTCCTGAAAGGGGTTAAAATCTGGGTTCGTCGTGGTGGTCCGAACGAAACCGAGGGACTTGCTGCTATCAGCAAACTCAAGGACGAAGGGTTCGACATCCATGTTTATGACCGAAACATGCCGATGACCGATATCGTTGATCTGGCCATGAATTCCTGATACGCGACATCGTAAAAAGAAGAATAACATTGATAACTCATTAAACCGGATAATAACTGTGAGCATTGTAATTAATAAAGAGACACGCGCTGTTATAATTGGCGGAGCAGCAGGCGTGAATGCGGCAAAAAAAATGGCCGAATTTGACTTCCTTGTGAAACGTCCTCTGACAATACAGGCTTTTGTCTATCCTCCCGAAGAAGGCCAGCAGAAAGAGATTTTCCTTGGTGGTGAACTGAAAAACGTCAAAGTTTATTCTACGCTTGATGAAGCACTGGCTCATAACCCGCAGATCAATACAGCATTGGTCTATCTTGGAGCATCCCGCGCTACCAAGGCAACACAGGAGGCTCTTGAGTCGGAGCACATCAATCTTGTTTCGGTCATTACCGAAGGTGTTCCTGAGAAAGACGCAAAAAAACTCCGCATTCTTGCCGAGAAAAACGGCAAGATACTCAACGGCCCTTCCTCTATCGGTATCATGTCCGCAGGTGAATGCCGTCTTGGTGTTATCGGCGGCGAATACAAGAACCTCAAGCTTTGCAATCTTTACAGGCCGGGATCGTTCGGAGTTCTTACAAAATCCGGTGGCCTTTCCAATGAAGCGATGTGGTTGTGTGCGCAGAACGGTAACGGTATCACTTCTGCCGTAGCTATTGGTGGCGATGCTTATCCGGGAACTGATTTTGTCACCTATCTTGAAATGTTCGAAAAGGATCCAGATACCAAAGCTGTCGTTATTATCGGTGAGGTTGGCGGATCACTTGAAGAAGAAGCAGCAGAATGGCTTGCTGCGGAAAAACGTCGTATAAGAGTTATCGCCGCTATCGGCGGTACCTGTCAGGAAGTACTTCCTCAGGGCATGAAGTTCGGTCATGCAGGTGCAAAAGAAGGAAAAAAAGGCGCCGGTTCGGCTCGATCGAAGATGAATGTACTTCGTGAGGCAGGTGCGCTTGTTCCTGACACGTTTGGGGGGTTGAGCAAGGCGATCAAGCAGGTGTATGACGAACTTCTCGCAGATGGCTCCATTGCACCGGAAGAACCGATTTCCGACGATCTGCTGCCGGAACTGCCTCCAAAGGTTCAGAAAGTCATCAAGGAAGGTGAAGTTATTGTCGAACCGCTTGTTCGTACAACGATCTCCGATGACCGCGGCGAAGAGCCGCGCTACAGAGGTTATGCGGCATCAGAGCTCTGTGAAAAAGGCTACGGCATGGAAGACGTCATCGGCCTTCTCTGGAACAAGAACCTTCCGACAAAGGAAGAATCCGAGATCATCAAACGAATCATCATGATCTCTGCCGATCACGGTCCCGCTGTTTCGGGTGCTTATGGAGCCATTCTCGGTGCGTGTGCCGGAATCGACATGCCCCAGGCTGTTTCTGCCGGCATGACCATGATCGGACCGCGTTTCGGCGGTGCTGTAACCAATGCAGGTAAGTATTTCCAGAAAGGTGTACAGGATTTCCCGAACGACATTCCCGGCTTTCTTGCATGGATGAAGAAAAATGTCGGTCCTGTTCCCGGTATCGGTCACCGTGTCAAGAGCTTGAAGAATCCTGACAAGCGAGTCAAATATCTGGTATCCTACGTGAAAAACGAAACCTCGTTGCATACGCCATGCCTCGACTACGCGCTTGAAGTCGAGAAAGTGACTACAGCGAAAAAGGATAACCTTATCCTGAACGTCGATGGAACCATGGGCGCCATCCTGATGGATCTTGGTTTCCCGATTCATTCGTTGAACGGTTTCTTCGTTCTGGCACGTACAATAGGAATGATCGGCCACTGGATCGATCAGAACGAGCAGAACTCACGTCTGATAAGGCTCTATGACTACCTCATCAACTACGCGGTAGAAGATGAGAAGGAAGTGCCCGAGAAGAAATAACGTGTAAGTACGATAAGTTAGAATCGAAAGCCCGGCTGTGTATCATTGTACTCTGCCGGGCTTGCCTTTTATGGAGGTGCTCTTATTTTCAGCCAGACTTAGCGTACGGATGTTGCCTCAGCAGGGAAGACAGCCTGAAAGCCTGTTTCAGCACTGTGCTCAATATGCTATCCCCGTCGAAGGCATCGTCAAGCGCTCCACGCTTGATCATATCGAAGAGAATCTTTGATAACGATGTCTTTCGCTTGGCATACACCAAAATATTCTCCATTTCTTTTGGCGTTATATGGGGATGCTTCCATACGAGCGTATTGCAGTTCCAGTCCGCCCAGTTCCAGTTAATGATTCTGGTTCTGTACTCGTTGAACATCTTGCTGCCCGGAAGAGGGGTGACGATCTGGAATTGGTAGAAAGTGGCTTGCAGCGATGATAAATAATCGATTTCCGCCTTAAGGGACTCACAAGTATCACTCTCGAAGCCAAGCATGTAGAAAAGATAGTACCCCATCTTGTTATGCCTTAGCTCATTGAAGAGATCATGCAGGGATTCTTTCCGCTGCTTCGTGTACTTATTGTGTTCTGCGAGCGTATTTACATTCAGATTCTCAATCCCTACAAAAATGATCTCGCACCCCTTTTCCTTCAACTCCCTGATCTTCCCCTGGATATGATCAACCCGTGTCATGCATGTCCATCGAAGGTTTCGTTCGTGCAACATATCCATGACTTTCTTCGAGAAACGTTCGTCCATCAAGAAATCCAGATCCATGATGCTCACCGTCTTGAGCTTCAGCTCTACGTACTGGTCGAGCACTCTTTCCAGTTCATTAACTGGTGTCCTGTTCCTTGTATTATCGATAAATGACGGACTCACGCAAAAATCACACTTGAAATAGCAGCCCTTGATTGTCCATATGACGCCCGAACGACTCCAATTGAAACTTCCCAAGCGAATCAGGTTTCCGATCAGTCCACTCAGTTTCCATCTCTGTACCACTGTCGGGTGCCGGACTTCCTCCAGTTCCGTTCCATATAAAAGACGATAGACCTCGGCCTCGCCATTACCTTTAATGATCCTGTCGAAGTAGATATCAATGCCGGGTGTTTGTGTCCCGTAATTGCCGCCCCAAATTTCCTTGACGCCATACTTTCTTGCCAACTCCACTAATCGTATTACATCGGGGACTTGGTAGGTGTAAAAACTGATTCCCAGGATGTCCACGCCCTTGCGCAGCTCGCGTTTCAGCCTCGACCATTTCGGCATGTCCAGTATTTCGACCGTCGGACAATTTTCCTTGATCCACGAAAGCCCCCATGATGGAATAGGGTAGGAGGCGCTAAGAAATTTATTAACGCGCCGGTTATGGATATGGGAGGTTAAAATTGCTCCATAGTCCGTGATCGCAGGGTGCGTCGGCGGCACTGTGAACAAGACGCGCATATTGCCGTAGTCAGAATTGGTGGTCATAAACTTTGCGGTGCATATTTTTGCAGTTGACTGTTAACCGTCAGGCCGCTTACCTTACTTGCCCGCTCCACGATCGGATCAAGCTGGCGGTTCTTTATTCGCTCGATCACAAGATTTCCTTTTTCATCGTAATAGTCCTGCTCGATAGATTCCAGGTACGCAGCATACTTCGCCTGCTGACGCCAGATGCCCTGGTAGGAGTAATGATGGAAAAGGATATTTATTGCCGTTCTGAAGTTTAACTTCAATGCATTTTTCAGGCACCGTTTTAAACTCCAGAATTCTTTCGACCCCCGCATCATTTCGCGCTGTAAAGTGGAGGGCTTCATTTTCTTTGGGAAATGAACGACGTAGTTGCCTCCAAAATAATCAAAACTTGTCATGATCAGCCGTTCCGGAAAAAGGGGAGTTTCTGTGTCACCGGGATACCCCCAAAAGGAGAGTAGAATAATCTGGGAAAAATTGTTATCCACTGAGAATTTCACGATCCTGTCAACCGATCCCGGACCATCTTCTTCGTTTCCAACAACATACGTTGCCGAAATGAACAAGCCTGCATCATGAAAAGCTTTTATCGCTTTGTTGATCTTGTCCAGAGATTGTTGCTTGTTGACGCGGTTCAAGGTATCGTTGTCGAGCGATTCAATGCCCATGATAAGCGTTCTGAACCCTGCTTTCCTGAGTTTTTTCAACATCTCGGGGTTCTCTGCAACGTGGATCCGGGAGAAGGCACTGAACTCCGCCACTTTGCCAAATCCCTCCTCAATCATCCGGTCGAGAATCCGGCCTGTTTTTTGACTGTTGCCGGTAAAAAGGTTGTCCACAAAAAGAAAATCTTTCCCGTACGCCAGTTTTTCCCTGATGTCGTCGATGATGTCTTCTGTGTCACGATAGCGGTAGTTGGGCCCAAACAGCTTGTGAACGATGCAGAACGAACAACTGAACGGACATCCTCTGGATGCCTGTACGGCAACCACCTTGGTTCTCTTATGCTTGATAAGCATCCCCAGAGCTTTTTCTTTGGGGTACTTGTGAATAATGTCAATGTTGTAAGTTTCACCCAAGTCTGTTGGAGAAGCGGTTATTGGATTATGGACACTGGTCCCGTTATCCCGGTAGGAGACCCTGCTCAACCCTTTGAACGGGCCACCGCTTTCGATGGACTTGACCAGATCTACAATGGCTTCGTCTCCTTCACCACGTATAACGAAATCCACCCAATCCAGGGATTCTTCTATGAAATTCGTCGCATGTTCTCCGCCCATGATTGTAATGATATCCGGGTTTTTTGCTTTTACCCGGGCAGCGAATTCATAGGTTCTATTGGCGGCGCCGGTCAGTGCCGATAGGAGCAGGATATCCGATTCCATGACCCATTTTTCATCGACCGGGGCCACATGCTCGTCAAAAACCTTCACTTCATAGCCCACATTTTGAAGGATTGAGCCAATGAGCGGGAGACCGTACCTTGGCAAGACTACGTTGTCAAACATTGTCGGAAAGGTATGTTTGAGCTGAACACATGCAATCCGAACAATTTTTTTTCCGGTCTCTTGTTCGTACATGGGGCAATAACCTCCTCCGATGCAGCTTTTCAGGATGACGTAACGAAAAACCCAACACTTTTTGGCATTGGGTTTGTCTGTACAAATGTAAGGTACTGCTGGACTGCTAAGGAACTTTTTGGGGTACTTTGGCAAGGTACTCTTCGAAGAATACCTTGTTAACAATTATTGATGATAATATAACTGTTATGACGGGATATTCAAGTGTTATTGTCGCCCCGAAATTCATTGTGATAAAAAGAGTTGATCAACTACGCGATTGAACATTTTCTGATGTCCATGCTTTTTTTGTTATAGAAGCACATATATTGATCAAAAACCCCCGTTATTATGATCAAACTCCTTGAAATATTGCGCTTTACCGGCTGCGGTATTGGTATTTTTCTCGCTTACTACTTCGGTGAATCGCCCGAAGGGATTCTGCGCATCATGACACCCTGGTTTGTAGGCTCTGTTGCCGGGCTTTCCGCAGTTGAGGGTCTTTTCTTTTCCGGGCAGGCAGCCGCTGAAAAAGGCTTTGAACAGGGGAGTAATTACCAGAGGCAGAACGCTTTCTGGTTTCTCGCTACTGCAATTACGTCTCTTATCATCTTTTTTGCAGGCTGGAACGAGTATGCCAATATCAGTCTGGTTCTTGTTTTTTGTTCATTTCTGTTGTTCTCGGCAGCCAATCACACCTATTCAATGATAGCCGACAAAAACACCGCATGGCAGAATGTGATAAGACCCCTGCTGACAGCGCTTCTGACGCTTGTTTTCTGGTTTCCTGTTGCTGCTATTTTGTTTAAATGAAAGGATTAAGATAGAGACGAGGAAGTGGTATCAGTTAAATGTGCCGATTCCGAAATCCGGTACGTTCTTTATTGATATTCGGAGGCTCAAATGACATCAACAGCAAAAAAGAGCGTGGAGCCAAGAGACCAGGTAAGCTTTAAGATACCTGCCAGTACTAAAAACAGGATAGAACAGTTGGCAGAGGCGACTGGAAGAACAAAGACCTTTGTGATTGAAGAAGCTATTAATCAGTACATTCTGCGGAATGAATGGCAAATTCAAAGCATTCGGAAAGGTCAGCGTGATCTCGAAGAAGGAAAGGTGGTCCCGCAAGAAAAAATGCTAGAACACTGGGAGAGAAAGAATGAAGGTGCAGCGGAAGTTTCCCTATCATTGAAAAGAACCAGAAGAAGGGGTCTGATTCTGAAAAGAGGTGAATAAAGCGATATTCTTCTGTGTTATACGGTTTTGTTGTATAATATAAATTATGTAAAGTTAGGGGTTTTCAAAAGAAGATCTTATTCGATTCATTCAGGTATGTTGGGGATTTTAGTGGTCTTCCCTTGGTGATTGCGTAGCGTGTATTCGTTCTCATTTTTATCGATCATGTAGTAGTCCGGCATAAGCGGGACTTTTCCTATGTTGGTTGCCAAAACGTACATCGGTTGAGCAAGACCGGTTGTGTGACCGCGCAATGCATCGCGGATCAACTCAGCTCCTTTTTCTACTGGAGTTCGGAAATGATCGATACCTGGGGCAGGTTCACAGTAAAAAACATAGTATGGCCTGATGCGGATACGCAGTAATTTCTGATGCAGCTCTCTAAACGTATCGACATCATCATTAATTCCTTTCAATAACACCGCCTGATTTCCAACATTGATGCCGCAACTCATCAGTTCATACACTGCTTTCTCTGTTCTGTCGGTAATCTCTTTTGGATGATTGCACTGCGTATTAATCCAGACGGGGACTTTGTGAAAGCCACCGATAGCATTCTTTAAGCCTTCAGTGATCCGGTGTGGCAGCACAATAGGCAGGCGGGAGCCTATACGAATCATTTCAACGTGCGGTATCTCGCGAAGTCTTGTAATCAGGTGCCCTAATTTATCGTCCGACAAAAGTAATGGATCGCCTCCCGTTATAAGTACATCACGAATTTCAGGGTGTTCGGCAATCCAGGCCAGCCCTTCATCCACATCCATACGCAGTTGTAAATCCTGATCGACAACGAGCTCCTTGCGAAAGCAATGCCGACAATAAATCGCACATGTTTCGACAACAGTAAAAGCAATGCGGTCGTGATACTGGCGGGCAATACTATCTGGCCGGACTTCCTCGGTTGATCTGTTTTCTTTCCAAACCAGATAATTATCCATTCCAAATTCATTAACCTGTTCCTGCATTGATGGAATTACCTGTTTACGAATTGGACAGTTTGGATCGTCTTTGTCCATCAATGATGCAAAATAGGGAGATACCCCCCATTTAGTTTTTAACGTTTCAATAGCGCGTTTTTCGTCGTCAGATACATTGATGTACTTTTCAAGCCTATCAAGTGAATTCACTTGATTTTGCATTTGTTTTACCCATTCTTCCGGCATTTTTTCTCCTGTACTGTTTTGATGATTTCAGCAATATAGCCACATAGGAGGCATAACTCTCAATAAGTCTTGTTATTCCTCGATTTTCAAGGTACTGCAAATCTCCCCAACGCTGATACCGAAGTTTTTTCGATTCTTTAGAATAGAGTAGAGTTTGTTTGTTTCAAGGTTGCCAGAGGGATGTTTCGGGGTAAAACGCTTGCCAGGCGAACCAGAACGACATGACTGATGGAATTTGCCGACCTTCATCTCCCGTCACCTGCACATGTTTTTTCTCCGCATCGTAACGCACAACGATTTTCGTGTTTCCGACACTGTCTTTGATAGCTTTACCCGATGGCAAAAGGTCAACCGGATATGCTTTAGCTTCTCCTTGCATGATGATACCGATTACCCATGCCTTGTCTTTCAGTTCAGTGCGGGTATGAGGAACTGGAAACATCGGTTTTTCAGAAGCGAAATACGAAGCGTAGGCTTCCCCACCATAGTTTCTCAAGTGGCCTGTATCCGTCGAAAGAACTTCACCATGAGGGTATTTTTCGTGCCAGGCTTTCCATGTCAGTTGCTCGCTCGGCAGCCAGGTAAGCTCTTTGCCAACAGCAGGCCCGCTGATAGCTTTCATTGCAAGCTGAGACCATAGAGATTCGGTTTCCCGGTCGTACATAAGGACGTCACTGCGATACAGAAGCCCCGAAACGCCAAAAGTTCTTGTCTTTCCATCGATGTTTCGGTCAAAGACCATAGCTGTACCGCATAACGGACAATACGTCACTGCGACAGCATCGTTTTCTATAATGTCATTGACGATTTCATGCCATACAAGGATTCGCAAGGGGTATGCGCGGGCAGTGTTACCACGAACAAGACCGATAACCATGTCTTCATCGCGGAGAAAATCAACCGATTCGATGGATATGAATTTCGGATCGTCTATTGAAGGAATGCCGTCACGTCCGGGTCCGCCGGATAAAACCTCATCTTTGTTAACCGTCGCATTTGACAGATCAAAATCGTTCGTTTGCTCCTCTGATGCAGGGGCGGAACAGTTAACCCCTGTTGTTATCAGAAGAGATAAAAGAACGGTCATCACGGCCTCCTCGTGGGTAATCTGATTTTTCCTGTTCATGCATGCCTTTCTCCTGAGCCTACAATAAATAGAGATCCCCTACATGTAACGGTCAGTTCTCTTATACCATTCACGGCAGGCCATGCTTCCCCACTATCATTTTTTTTTCTGACGAATGTTCTCTCATCCTGATGTCGTCTAAATGTCGTAAGACAGAAAAAAAATGAAACCTTTTCATACTCTTGTGCATAGAAACTAAAAAGAGCCAATGGGAGATATTGATCCAGAAATTCTAAAAAAATTTCATAATGGAGACCTTGAGGCTTTTCGTGAGATGGTTGAACATTACCAGGGTTCTGTTTTCGGGATTGGTCTGAAGCTTTTGGGTTCAGTTGACGATGCCAAGGATTACAGTCAGGATGTGTTTGTGCATGCATATGAAAAACGACAGAAGTATGATCCTGAAAGGCCCTTTGAGCCCTGGTTTTATAAACTTGCTTTGAATCTTGGCCGGCAGCGTTTGAGAAAAAGACGTGAAATACCGAAAAGTGATGCCATGCCGGAGGAAATAGTCACGGAAACTGCTGAACGGAGCTTAATTGAAAAAGAGCGAAAAGATCGTGTCCGGAATGCGTTACGGAAATTAAAGCCAAAGTATCGTGAGTGTCTTGCATTACGCTTCGAATCAGATATGAAACTTCATGAAATAGCAGAACTACTGGGTATTCCGATAGAAACGGTAAAAACCCGATTACGGAGGGGTTTAATGGCTTTTAAAGAGCATTACGGAAAAGCAGGAGGATACGATGAACTGCAGAAAAGCTGAAGAATTGATCGCTGACAGGACGCTGGGATTTATTGACAGCGGTCAGCAACAGGAACTCGATAAACATCTTGCACAATGTCCGAAATGCCGCCATGAGGCAGAGCACTATTCACTTGCAGTTCAAGCGCTGAAAGAAAGTGATGCTGTAGATATGATCGATGGGTTTACTGAAAAGGTGCTTGCCGGGGTAGGGTCTGCAAAAAGGAATGACTTCAGGATCATTAAGCTTGCAATGCCGGCTCTGGCGGCGGCGGCTGTGCTGCTTATGATTGTCCTGTCACCGGTATTTTTCTCGAATGACAGTACGGACATGACCACGCTGCAGGTCCTCGAAGCCTATGCCGAAGACTTTGACGCCCTTGGTATGGAAGGCGGCATTGCTGATTACGATGCAGATTTCGGCTATGATGAGTACGGTGTTTCTGATTCTCTTTCACAATATCTCGTTCAATAAATCTGATAACCATGATAACACAAGGAGGAAAACCATGACTTCGCAATTGAGAAAGATGACAATGACTATGCTTATTGCAGTACTGATGATGATTCCCATGACAACAGTGCAGGCAAAACCGGGACCGGGAGCAGCAATGAACGGCAGCAGGTCTGGAATGTTCATTGGTCTAGACCTGACGGATAACCAGATAGAGCTGTTGAAGAACGACAAAATCAAGCGACATAAACGAATGATCAGTCTTCGTTCGGATCTTGAGACGGTCCGTGTCGATCTTGCAGAAGCCGCAAGCGCTAAAGTGCCGAATATGAAGGAGATCGACCGATTGTCCAACAGAATCGGGGATATCCGTGGTCAGATGACCGCAGAACGCACCAAAGGGATTGTGTACATGCGAAGCTTACTGACCGATGAGCAAAAAAGGAAAATGGATACTCGCCGGATTATTCTGGGCATGATGAAAGACAAAGGTAAGCGAGGTTTCGGCCGCTAAAGTTTTAAGCAGCAGCACGACCTCCATCCGGTCTATGCCAGTTTTCGGGGCGGACCGGATGGAGGTAATGTTATTTCTGATGACCGGGTATTTCATCGAGACCGGTAACACAAACATTCAGGTCTTGCAGAATGCCATTTTCAATGCTGTATATCCATCCGTGAACCGACAGTTCCTGTCCCGATTTCCACGCATTCCTGACAATGGTTGTATTGCAGACATTGGCAACCTGTTCGATAACGTTCAGCTCACACATCTTGTCAAGTTTTGAAGAGGGATCATCTATCGCATCGATTTCCGTGTTGTGAGCACGATAGACATCTCTGATATGGTGGAGCCAGTTGTCGATCAGTCCATGCTCATCTTTCTCCATGGCTGCTTTTACCCCCCCGCAACCATAGTGACCGCAAACAATGATGTGCTTGATTTTCAAAACTTCTACGGCATATTGAATAACCGAAAGGCAGTTAAGATCTGAAGGAACAACCAGATTGGCAATATTCCTGTGAACAAAGATCTCTCCCGGCAGCATACCGACAATCTGGTTGGAAGGCACCCGGCTGTCTGAACAGCCTATCCAGAGGTACTCGGGATTTTGCTGTCTGGAAAGTTTCCGGAAGAAGTCGGGGTCGGATTCCTTCACCTTTTCCGCCCATTTCCTGTTTTGTTCGAAAAGCTTTTTAAGAACTCTCATAGATTCAATCAACAAAAAGGTTGAGGTTGTTAGTGGTTGGAAAGCATGGCTTTATAATAATAGTCCTGCTTGTAAGAAACAATAATGCCTGGCACTGTAGTTTCAGATAAGGTTTGCTATATTCTGTTTTTTATGGCAATCCTTTTGTGTGTGGCAGCATGAAGATTCAGAGAAAACCTGACTGGCTTAAACTTCAACTTTCCGGAGCGGCTGAATTTGCATCTACAAAAAAGCTGATTGCCGATCATGGTCTCAATACGGTGTGCAGGTCTGCACAGTGCCCTAACCGGCAAGAGTGTTGGTCTTCAGGTACGGCAACCTTTCTGTTGCTTGGAGATAGCTGCACAAGGAACTGTCGCTTTTGTGCAGTAACAGCAGCGTCAGGTCCGCTTCCTTTACCTTTCTCTGGTGAACCCCGAAGGATTGCACAGGCGGTAAGAAAGATGCAGCTCAGTCATGTGGTTTTGACAAGCGTCACTCGCGATGATTTGCAGGATGGCGGTTCGTCTGCATGGGCGGCGACAATCGAGGCTGTCAGGACAGGAAATCCGGAAGCAACCATTGAGTGCCTCATTCCTGACTTTCAGGGAAACCATGATGCTTTGCACAGGGTAATGAAGATGTGTCCAGACGTGTTGAATCACAATGTTGAAACCGTTCCGGTTCTTTATGAGTCTGTCAGGCCCCAAGCCGACTACCCGAGATCCCTTGAGGTGCTTCGCATAGCAAAACAGGAGTATGCTCTTCACATTAAATCGGGCCTTATGGTTGGCATGGGTGAAACAGAAGAGCAGGTTAAGAGTGTGCTGGACGATCTTGCAGGTATTGGCTGTGAGCACCTGACCATAGGACAGTATCTGCAGCCCTCTTTACAGCACTTCCCCGTTCACTCGTATGTTACTCCTGAATGTTTTGAGCGTTACAGAATGTATGCGCTTGAATCGGGATTTAGAAGTGTGCAGTCGGGGCCGTATGTGAGAAGTTCCTATCACGCCGCAGAAAATGTGTAACTGCTGTATTTAATAAAATACTAAAATAAAATATGTTATGGAATTTTCAGTGCCGATGAAAATCTTCACCTACTGGTTCATAGCTATTGTTATCGGGCTGGTGTTTTTCCGAAAGGAAGCTTTCAGCTTCAATACCAATTTTGATGTACGCCGCAAGGTGTTGCTCGGCTTTTCTTTGCTTATCGTCGCTTTCAATGCATGGGTATACACAAGCTCTACTTTTGATGGAGGCAGGCCCCTCGATATCGCTTCGGTCATTGTTTTTACCATAGGCAACGGAATTGCTGAAACCTTTATTTTTTATGCAATGTTTGTCGTTGGTGAAAAGCTTGCCGGCAAGCTCTCTGAAGACTCATGGCAATTGATTCCGAAACAAACCGAGTTTATTACAGGGGTCATTGTCTTTATGGTGTACAGTGGATTGATCCACGGACTTTTCTGGATCGATTTGTTGCCGGAACATGTCAATCAGGCAAGCCCTTTGAAGCCGTTGTTCATGCCGACACAGATTTTGATTGCCGGAAGCTGGGCTCTCTGTTTTTTCTGGTACCGTGATCTTCCCTCCGTGTTTGTTTTGCACGGTCTTGTGGATTTGACAATGATCTTGAATGTGAGGTTCTCTCTTTTCGGGTAAAAAACCTGTTGCGCGTCTCGATTGCTGCGTTTTTTAATAGCTATTGCCAGAGAGGTGTCCCGTTCTTGGAATGCTCACAACGGTTTTTTTGGATGTAGTGTTTGATGGCTGTGAAAAGCTTTTTATGCCGAGCGTCGAGCGCGGAGCGGCTTTTGGACAGCATCACGTTTTTGACTTTTTTTACTTTTGAATTTTGACTTTAAGCTTTTGACATTTGAGCGAATGCGATATTCAGGAACGGTTCTGGTTGCCGGAGCTACCGGACGAACAGGTCAATGGGTGGTGAAACGCCTGAAGCACTATGGTATAGACTATCGTCTTTTCGTGCGTTCCGGGGAGAAAGCCCTGGAGATTTTCGGTCCGGAAGTGGTCGATCGGCTTACCATAGGGAGCATTGAGCATGAGAGCGATATTGATGCTGCGGTGAAGAATGCTGATGCTGTGATTTGTGCGGTTGGTGGTAACGTTACAGACCCGGAGTCACCCCCTCCCTCCGCTATCGACAGGGATGGTGTAATGCGTCTTGCCTCTCGATCAAAAGAGCGTGGTGTTGAGCGGTTTATCCTTGTCAGCTCACTGGCGGTTACCAAACCTGATCATCCTCTTAACAAGTATGGTAACGTATTGATGATGAAACTTGAGGGTGAAAATGAAGTGAGAAGACTCTACAGTGAGAAAGGTTTCAGCTATACCATTTTGAGGCCGGGAGGGTTGGTCGATGGAGGAGAATCTCTTCAGCATGAGATGGTATTTGATACAGGAGACAGGATTGAAACAGGAACAATTAATCGGAGCGATGTCGCCGAAGCTGCTGTGGAAGCTTTGTGGATTCCTGAAGCTCAAAACCTGACATTCGAGCTTATTCAGCAGGAAGCCACTTCCCAGGATTCATTTGAGCGCTATTACAAGCAAGTAGCATCAAGTCTCGATACATGAGCCTTTGACTTGTTACTTTTGAATTTTGATTTTTAGCCTTTCCTTCCCTTTCTCTTTCAGGCCGAAGCGTATATTCTCCTGAAGGTGCTTTGCTTTTTTCATAGAGAGTTTTATCAAAATATGAAGGGCCATGCCGGGGATCGATCGATAACGGATGCGTGATTGCCTGCCGTGTGCTGATCTGATCTTCATAACAAGTTTTTGAGCGACCTTTTCAGGTGTTTCTGTGATACAATCCAGGAATTCTTGTGTTTCTGCCGACGTATCCCGCAACAGCAGGTCTGTTTTTACCAGTCCCGGACTCAACTCATGTATCCCGATGCCTTTTAATCCCTGTTCATGCACTTCCCGGGCAAGAAAACGGCTCATGGCGGCAACTCCGAGCTTTGAAGCCTTGTGCGGCACATTCGATCGGGAAAATTTCGCCCCTGTCGATGAAAAGCCCATGTTGAAAATGTGATACAGTGGTACATTCTCCGACGGTTGATGGCTCATGATGTCAACCGCCAGTCTGGACATCAGTATTGAGCCAAAAAGGTTTGTTGTACAGGTTTCCATAATATCTGATGCATCGAGTTCCCATAAGGGAGCTTTACGCATACCTGCTGTACCTGCGTTGTTAATCCAGCGGTCAACCTGGCCAAGACGTGTTATAATAAAGGATCTGAAACGTGCGAGTTCGGCTTTATTGTTTACATCCCGGCAAACTCCATAGATTTCGCAGCCTTTGATTTCGGTTTTCAGCGATTCAACAGCTTGATCGAGTTGTTCCTGCTTTCTGCCGGAAATAATCACCCTGTCTCCGCGCAAAAGGAATCCACGCGCAAGCGAGTAACCCAACCCCCTGCTGCCTCCGGTAATTACGATTCCCAGGCTATGTTGTGAGATGTCGATCAAAGGCTTCTTTTTCTGTAAATGTACTGATTATAAGAGGTTCTCCAAGCGTTTTGAAAAGGGGGCCTTTTTATTGCTTTTTATGTTTTTGTATAAAGTTCTTTAAAAAACAAAGCACTTTACCCCCCACAAGCAAGAAAAAAATCAATAGCAGCCTTCCACAACTCTCCTCTTCAAAGCCGTCCCTAACGGTCGAACACTTCCCGTCCTGCAAGACATCTTTATCGCCATACTATATATGTTGGCACTGATTGTAACCAGAAAATGATCAATGGGTCATAACCTTTGGGAGTTTTTTTGCTTCCACAACCCACGACCGAACATCCTGCTCTGAAGGAGACTCATCAAGGATCTGTTTTTGCTCATTGACCTTTCCGATTTTTTCAGCCAGGTTTGAAGGATTACGCTGAGCAAGCTCAGGCACTGTATCGACACCTGCGGCTTCGAGCAGTATTGCAATTTGTACGTCTATTCCATTTATACGGCACAGGTCAGCGTAGTTCACGAGGGTCAGCACTTCTTTTTTCGACAAATCGCTTCGAGCAGCAATCTCTGCCCTGCCCGACGGGGTTTTTCCTCTCTCCAGGAGTTCTGTACAGGTAAAAATATTTATGCTTTCCAGTTTGTCGGCGATAACAAACCCAAGAGTTTCGAACTCTGTTGACAAAGAACTATGTTCCGAAACCGTTTCAAGAAGCTCTGTTTGCCGTTGCCTGCCTCCAATAGTTAATGTTACACGTTCAACTTCCTCCTCTTTTCCCTGACTTTGAGAGCTGTCAGAAAACGGCAGCATTTTCTTGCAAAAATCAACCATGACATTAATCTGCTCTTTAAAAGGTATCGACTGCCTGGCTGCATCGATGCTGGACTGCAATGCTGAACCCATACCTGAAAAAGCCTCATCAAGGGCGGCTTGCCCCTGCATCTCCCCTTTCTGTATCCTGTCGATCACATTGGAAACACCGGGAACAAACCTTTCGGCTGCAGATTTACCCATATCGACGCTATAACTGAAAAGAGACAGAGGATTGCTCAAAATCATACGTCGAACCTCTTCAGGACGTGAAAGTATGCGGATTCGCCCCTCCTGAACGATAGTGGCCTGACAGGCCAACCTCGCTCCATCTCTGATCTGTTTTTCCGACAGAAATGCCCTCTCCACATCACTCAAAGGAGAAAGACATTCCCCTCCATTGAAAACAGTAACATAACAGGTTTGACAAATTCCAAGACCTGCACAAACATAGCCAACATGGGCCTTGTTTTCCAGTGCGACCTTGGAGAGTTTCTCGCCAATCGCACCCTGACACGGCTTATCGTTAACAATAATATCCATAACTATCTTTAATTGAATGGGTTATGCTAAAAACAACAACACCGGCACGAAATTTCTCTCTTAAAATTTAGTAAAATAACGACAAAAAGCCGGTCATGAATAATAGAACTCATGACCGGCTACTTTACAACACAATCCATTGGACAAACCACGACACAGGCCGCTTTATCGTAGAATCCTTTGCACTCAACGGCACTCGGTAACGCAAATACCGCAACAATCGCAAATTTCAAGGATTTTATATGCTATTGCAAGACCCCGCTCCTCTGCCCCGGCTTTTACCTGCTCTACCTCCAGCACAGGAACCTCGCCGACCTGCACCGGTACGAAAAGCCCTTCCGGTCCCGGCAGCAACTTCAGTTTCACCGTTACGTTTTCGGCGGATCGCGTTACTGCCACATTTTGCACAACCCTCCGGCCTGCCCGTTCCGAAAGGAACAGACCAGGTATTACTACAATCTTCGCAGTAGAACATTCTTTGTTTCATAATATTGATTCGATTATATGTTATTAGAGAACAGCCTATCACAACAATTATAAGCATATGCCCATAATAAAACAATAAAAACGATGCTGTTTCTTAATAATTCCTGACGACCTGCAAGAAAACATACCAGGGCGTCACTGTTTCCTTACGGGAAGTCCGGACCGGAAGAAAAAATTTACCAAGACATTTTACATCACAACGGCATAACAATGACCAGCAGAGAACATAAATGGCATTTTGCCATCGATCGTGGAGGAACCTTTACAGACGTTGTGGGATACGACCCGTATGGAAACCTTCACACCCATAAACTCCTTTCGATATCGGATGCCTATGAAGATGCAGGCATTGAAGGAATAAGAACCATTCTGAAGCTGTCGCCCGATGAAATGCTGGACCCGACTCTGATCAGGTGCATCCGTATCGGAACAACGGTTGCCACCAACGCGCTGCTTGAAAGAAAAGGTGCATCGGCCGCGCTTTGCATCACAAAAGGTTTTGAAGACCTGCTTGCCATCGGCAACGGAACCCGACCGGAGTTGTTCAACCTGAAAATAAACAAGCCTCAACCGATCTACAGTCAGATAAGCGGGATCAGCGAAGACACAGATGCCTCAGGAACTATTCTTAAGGAAATCAACACCGAAGCAGTTGAAAAAGCCTTACATGAGATTCGTGCTTCCGGATATGAAAATCTTGCAATAGTCCTGAAACATTCATGGATAAATCCGCAGCATGAACAAACCGTCGCACGTATAGCCAGGGAAAAATCCGGTTTCAAGCATGTTGTTGCCTCACATGAAGTCATGCCCCTTATCAACTTTCTCAAAAGAGGCCAAACCACGATGATCGAGGCCTGCCTCGGACCAGTACTTTTCAGTTATGCCGAGAAGCTAAGAAAACTTGCCGGTCCGGTAAGAATCGAGTTCATGCAAAGCTCCGGCGGCCTTATCGATGCCGGTGAACTGCATGCAAAAGACACTATTCTATCAGGACCGGCCGGAGGGGTGGTAGGTTTCGGAACGCTTTCCTCACAACTCGGCATTGCTCAATCCATAGGGTTCGACATGGGAGGCACATCGACTGATGTCTCCCGTTACGACGGGGACTACAATCACGTTTTTGAAAGTTCTGTGGCAGGAGTTCCCTTTTATACCGACATGCTCGATGTCGAAACCGTTGCAGCCGGAGGCGGATCAATTCTTTCTTTTGATGGTGAAAGACTTCTTGTAGGTCCTGAATCCGCCGGTTCGAATCCCGGCCCCGCATGCTACGGTCTCGGCGGTCCGCTTACCGTAACCGATGCAAATCTCCTGCTCGGCAGAATTATTCCCGAGTTCATGCCTGAAACGTTCGGAAAAAAACACGATAAACCTCTCGACAAGAAAATCGTCATAGAGAATTTCACCGATCTTGCAGCAACGGTGAATAAAGCAACCGGGCTATCCTATTCACCCGAAAATCTTGCTGAAGGTTATCTCAGAATAGCGAATGAAATCATGTGCAGGGCGATGAAAAAAATATCGGTATCAAGGGGTTACGACATCCGTCATCATGCACTGGTATGCTTCGGAGGAGCCGCACCGCAACACGCTTGCGATATTGCGCGAACACTCGGGATTAAAACCATCATTGTTCCTCCTCTCTCCAGCGTGTTTTCCGCTTACGGCATCGCCGCAGCAAACCGCCTCGAACGAACGGCACATGCTGTCATGGAGCTTCTTACGGTTGAGCTGCTCCAGACTCTCGGAGGTAAAGCAACGCTTGAAGCCCACAGCCTGATTGAACGGCTTGGAGACGAAGAAAACGCGACAGAGATAACGATCAGGATTTTTCTGGATCTCAGGCCGAAGGGAACCGACACCTGGCTATCCATTCCTGCCGGCAAAGGCCGCGAACGTGTCTCTTTTGACTCCATGGAAAAGATACTGGCGCGTTTCAAAGACGAATATTTCAGCAGATTCGGCTTCAGACCCGATACCGAAACAATCGAGGTTGTCAATATGCGGACAGAAATCTCTGCAGATTCCCCCGTACCTGATCTGAACCCTTCTCCCCTGCCTGCCGAAAAGCCGAGCCCGGCCCGCTCCCGTTTTTCACGCCCGGTATGGCTCACTGGATCATATACAGAAATCCCCGTCTTCGACAGATCTTCACTGGCACCCGGAAACCTGCTGAGGGGTCCGGCAATGATCGTGGATACTCAACTGACACTTCTTGCTGGGAAAGATTTTGTGATCGAAACGGATGCGATGCACAATCTCATGCTCAGCGACAAAACCGGGATTGGTGCCGAGCAACAGGAACAGCAAATCGAAAAAACAAAAGCCGATCCGGTAATGCTCGAGGTGTTCAACAACCTGTTCATGAACATTGCCGAGCAGATGGGTCATACGCTTGCCAATACCGCTCACTCGGTTAACATGAAAGAACGGCATGATTTTTCCTGTGCCTTGTTCGACAACAAAGGAAGACTCATTGCCCACGCCCCGCACATTCCGGTACATCTCGGAGCTATGGAAGCAACAGTGCGGCACATCATCCGGGAAAACCGGACAACCATGCGCAACGGCAATATGTATCTGGCCAACAACCCGCATCAGGGAGGTTCTCACCTGCCGGACATGACAATCGTAACACCTGTATTCTGTGGTGAGGCGTCACCGGCATATTATCTTGCCAACCGGGGACACCATGCGGATATCGGCGGTATCACACCGGGTTCCATGCCGCCTTCGAGCAAATCGATACATGACGAGGGGGTCGTTATAGGGAGCTTTCTGCTTGTCAAAGAAGGCCATTTTCGTGAGCAGGAAGTACTGGAACTGCTTTCATCGGGAGATAATCCCGCGAGAAACCTGCCCGAAAGGATCTCGGATCTCAAAGCACAGGTTGCAGCCAACAACAAAGGCATGACGGAACTCTTGAGAATGAATGCAACCTATGGAACAGCTACAGTGTTACGGTATATGTGTTTCATAAGAAAAAATGCAAAACATGCCATGCACCGTGCGCTTCATAAACTGGTGGATTCAACCGGTGAGTTCAAATCGGCATTTTCCGATCACATGGACAATGGAGCTAAAATCGCCGTAACAATTCATGTAACTGCCCCTGAAGGCAACGAACCTGAAATCGTGATTGATTTCACGGGAACAAACCCTGAAGACCCTGGGAACATCAATGCCCCTGTTGCGGTTACAACAGCAGCGGTTCTTTACACGCTACGGAGCCTGATCGATGAAAATATACCGCTTAACGCCGGCTGCCTCGAACCGGTAACCATCATCATACCGGAAGGCACATTGCTCAATCCTTCGCCTCAAGCTGCGGTAGCGGTCGGCAATGTCGAAACCTCACAGCGAATCGTCGACGTGCTGCTGGGCGCTCTCGGCAAAGCCGCAGCTTCCCAGGGAACCATGAACAACCTGCTTTTCGGAAAACCTGACAATACCGGCGCCCAGTACTATGAAACCATACCCGGCGGCTCCGGTGCAGTTAAAGGACATAACGGAGCATCGGGCGTACAGATACATATGACAAACACCCGCATTACTGATCCGGAGGTACTCGAACATCGCTTCCCGGATGTACAGGTTATCCGTTTCGCCCTCAGGCATGGTTGTGGAGGAAAAGGAAAATGGTCCGGTGGAGACGGCGTCGAACGTGCGCTCCGTTTCAAAAAACCCATGCACGTCAGTGTGATTTCAGAACGAAGGGAAACCGCGCCGTTCGGTCTTAACGGAGGCGAAAACGGAGCCAAAGGGGTCAATATCCTGATCAGACCTGACGGAACCGAAATACCTCTTGGATACCGGGTTGACAAGGTGTTTAAACCGGAAGAAACAATACTGATCAAAACTCCCGGAGGCGGAGGATATGGTGATTAGTCAGGGCTGAGCAGCAAGAGGGACTACTCATTTAGTAAAAGTCAATTCGATTTATCACTATTTTTTTATAAGATAAGGATACCCCTTTTATGGGATACAGACTAACTCTCCCCTGTTTTTATGAACGCTTTCTTTAAAAAATCCCTGATACTGCTTCTGACAGCAAGCATCATAGGGCTAACAGCATTTTTCAGTCTGGGCAGCCTGGTTTCGCACTATGGAGGCAAACCGGAAAAAGCCGATGTCATTATTGTGCTTGGTGGTGATGACGGGCTTCGCGTAGAACAAGGCGGTGAACTGTACAAAGCAGGATATGCTCCGAATATTCTTGTGACAGGAATTGACAGCAGATACTACCGGCCTTCACAACCAAACTGGCGGGAACGCCGGCTGATGGAACTCGGCATACCTGAAAAGGCCATTATCGTCGATACCAGGTCTGAAACCACCTGGGAAGAAGCCCTAAACTCGGTGGAAACAATGACGAAAAAAGGCTGGAAAAGTGCTATAGTTGTGAGTGATCCCCCTCATATGTTTCGTCTTTACCACACCTGGAACATAGCTGTCAAGGGCTCTCCGAAGCAATTCACCCTCGTTTCCACAAAGCCGGACTGGTGGCATCCCTTGCTCTGGTGGGGCAACAAAACAAGCTACAGGTTTGTCCTCAGCGAAGTCCAGAAAAATCTTTATTACGCTCTCGTACATTTCCGAAAAGCCTGACGGTTTGACAGACTTATGACTCTCTTCGGCTCTTGCTGCAAGATGGATGCTTTGAAAAGCCGGATAAACAGATTGCAAGAGAACAGGTGCAATCAGAACATGGCGTGGTCACCCAGTTCCTGACCGGCAAGCCCTTCTTTCAACACTCGCTCATAGAAATCCCGCAAGGTGTCACTGCCATAGGAAGGGGTAGCGTCTGCATCGTATCCTCCTGTTTCGGGGTTCAACACCAGCATCGATTCAGAACAGTAGTATTTGCCGATCCGGGCGAACTCGGCTTTGTCTTCGAGTTTTGGAAAAATCTTTGCAAGCAAACTCAGTACCGGGATAATAACATCGAACATCTGAATCGGTACACGCTTGAACTTCGGCTCCCTTCCCAGAAGTTTAAAGAGCATCTCTCCCTGTTCCCTGACGGAAATTGCCTCACCAGGACCACCGATAGGCAGAATCTTGTTCTGCTTCGATGGATCTTCAAGACAATCAGCCATAAAACGTGCCAGGTCTGCTTCGCTGATAGGCTTGCAGGAAGTCAATTCACCGTTGCCGAACATGACGAAGGGTTTGCCGTTTTTGACCGATTCAACCTGACCGGCAATGGATTTGAAAAAAGCTGTCGGGCGAACGATTGAATAGGTCAGGCCGGACTCGATCAGCTCCTTTTCGAATTTGAGCTTCGCCCTCTGGAACTCCAGAAGCGGCTTCTGCACACAGATTGCCGAGAGCAAGAGAAACTGTGCCGCACCTGCTGCCTTTCCTGCATCGAGGGCATTTTTGGTTGCCCGATAATCAATATTCCATGCATCTTTCACACCCCCTGTACGGGAAGTCAGGCAGGAAACTACAACATCGAAATGTTCTCCGCAGATACCGTTCTTCGCCAGTGAAGCGGGATCACTGACATCGCCGAAACGCACCTCGGAGCCTTTGAGTTCCTGACGGGTCTGTTCGGCAGTTGTCGAGGCCCCAGTCCCTGACCGTTCACGGGCAAAGCTCACAACATCATGCCCTCTGTTGACCAGTTCACGAACAACGAATTTTCCAATGTAGCCCGTCGCCCCCACCACAAAAATGCGCTTAGACTGTTTTGCCGGAGAAACACCGGCAGAAACTACAGCACCGGAAGATGGAGAAGAAGAACTCACGGATCAACGAGGATTTATCATTATCAAAGCTGTGGTGATACATTTAAAACCAACAACAGGTGGAGAATATAGCAAATATTTCATTTCCGCATTTGAGTCTTGCCCCATGCTCATCCTGTTTCTGTACCCACATATCCTTCTGCACGATTATCGATTCTCAATGAAATACGATATATTACGTATAATTCACTGACATAAGCCGGGAGCAGAAAAGCAACCTTTCAACTACAGGTTGCGCCCCTCCTCCATGACCCTATTGTAATAGGATTTGCTGGTATACAGCGCGGCTGAAGGGTTGTGTGCCAACACCCTGTCCTTGACGATGAGTGTCGTCACCAGTGCCTCGGAATGTTTGCTGAAAAGCGCGTCGTGCCCCACACAGAGCCCGATAATCACATTGAGATCCGTCCCCCATTTGTCGAGCAATCTGGCTTGCAGGATCGGGTTGCACATTCCCTCGAAGGTGCCCGGTATGATCTTCAGATTATCGTCAAGGCCAATCCTGCCTTTATCCATGGAGCCGATTTTGCAGAGCACGGAGTATGGCTCAAACCCGCTCCTTTTAAGAATCTTTGAAAAAATCCGGGTCTCCTCGATGAGCCCCACACAAGTCGCAAGCCCTATCTTATGAGCGCCGATACGCCGGGCAAATGCAAGAACTTCCTCAACGCGGGTCAGTTTTCCGTAGTAAAGGCCCTCCACCTCAGCGGCAGCCCTTGCCGTCCGGGCGTCGTCTGCGTCCCCACAGTATTCGCGTGTAACGCTTTCAAGCACACCCGGCTCGACAGCTTCTCCCGGGCAGAACTCGGGAAAGCTTTTCTCCTGCCGGTAACAGTTTAAAAAACCACAATCGGAACAGCTGACATCGTACTCCCCTTTGTTCTTTTTGTTCTTCATGAAAACAACTTCCCTTATTTACTGTTCATGCGAACAACCAACAATGACATAAACAATTATTTACGTTTTACCCTCAAACCTGGATCATTAACAATCCTCAACAAACCATATTCTTTTCCCCTGCTACAAACCGTCAATGGATGAAATACTCACCCGGCGGAGCCTGGCTGCCATCAGGAAGAAGGTCTTTTAGGGACACAATCTGCTATGAACTTCCGAAAACTGAAATCCCGCTCATAGATGCGCAAGGCATAGTACAGGCCAAGGCCGACAAGATACACCATGGCACCTGACCAGAGAAAATCGCTTGCGAAGTGCCCGCCCTGAGCCATCCTGCCTGCCCCCATCAGAATACCGTAGCAAGAACCCCCAACAAGCCAGGTCATTGCCAATACCTTTTTTCTGTGCCGGTAAAGGAAGTAAGGAAATATCATAAAAAAGCCGACCGAAGCGTGTCCATTCGGGAATGAGTTGTATTTGCCTTTTATACGGTAAAGATTACGCAGTATATCCCACTCGACAGCCCCCTGACTGGATTCAAGCATCTTTTCGTATTTCCGGGAACTGACAAACTCGCCTTTGACAAGAGGCGGAACAAACGCACGTTGTCCGCCGAACTCCACAATTTCTCTCGGTCTTGGCCGGCCCCAGTATTCCTTGAATATAGCATTAACCAATAATCCGGGCCCAAGAACCATTAGCAGGGCAATAAACGCAAATACCCGCCGGTTCGTTTTTTGAAATCCGGTAAACGTACTGACAAACCATAAAAGAAGAGCAATTGCAGAGACAATCATGGCCGGAGCAGGACCGTAATCATACAAAAAAACCCACAAAGCATGATTCCTGAATACCCACTCCCCGTCGCTGTAGAGCATTTTCTGAAAGGCAATATCAATATCCCACATCAGAAAAGGAGCGGTCAACAGCAGAAAAAAAACAAGCGAAATGGCAAATTCCCTTAAGAAGTTACTCTTCATTGTTTCCATAAGAACTGGATATAAGCAATATTCGTTATACCAACTTTTCCATCAATACTTCATTCCGGAAACACTGTCTTTTTTTAAAACATAGCATATTCATGTCAAGAATAGGCTTTGACAGGAGAAACAAAATCAGCGGGCTTGAGTGCAATAAGGGAACAAGCGATTTTGTTGAGAATATTTTCAGCCGTGTTTCCTATGAGAAAACCGAGAATACCAGTTCTGGCAACCGTCCCCATGACAAGAATATCGACAAGCTCTTTCCCGACAAACTCAGGGATAAGGCTGTCCGGTCGTCCTCTCATGCGGAAAACTTTATGATTGGAGCCGATGCCGGACTCCTCAATCAATGCGTTCAAACGAATCTGATGATCGGACTCCGCCTCCCTGGCATTCCTTGCATGTTCTTCTTCGGAGATATTCGCCCAGGCTTTGTAACGCAGAAACTGTTCATACTCATAGTCCCAGCAGGAAAGGATGCTCAATGATCCGCTCAAGGAATCCAACATCGAATGTGACAGCTCCAGCAGCCGCAGTGAGAGCACCTTTTCCAAAGGATCACGATTTTCCGGATCAACCGCTACTGCAATCCGGATTTCCCCTCGTTTATGAAGCACGGGTCTTGCAAGCCAGAGGGTACATGGACATTTTCGAAGCAGCGTCATATCCATGGACCCGAAGCCTTTGCCCTCCACTCCCGGCTCTGCTTCCTTGATTACAAGATCGTATCCGTTGCGAAGCACATGACGGATCACCTCGATTGCGGGAGGAATCTCCACCTCTCTCTGCATTATGCGGCAGAGCCCTTCACCTCGATCGAGGTTCAGCGTTTCGGTGGTCTTCTCAAGAGCGGCATGGAGCTGTTCTTCAAGGTACTTCCTGTAAGTATCGGAATATGCTTCCTGTGTTTTCGGAAGAGCCGGATAAACAAGAAGAATATCCAGTGTCAATCGGTTTGAAACAACAAGCTGCAGCGCCTGTTTCAAGCCCTCGGTTTCATCGAAAATTCCGTTTGTAACATACAGGATTGAGTTAAATTTTCGCATTATGTTTCTCCCTGCCTGATTTATGAATGTCTTTCTCCAACGGCAACTCACACTGCATAGCCTCAGCCAACCGTTTAGCGGCTCGTTCCGCCGCATCGTAAAACGGCAAAAATACCACATCGGCCCCTTTGGACTTCAGTGAATCCCGTTCGTCTATCTTTTGGGTCGAAACCGCTATTTTTCCCGTGTATTGCTGCTGTTTGAGCGCATCGATCAGCGCAATACGGGGATCTTCATGAGTCAACCCGAGAAAGTCATATTGCGCTACCGACGAAACAACCCACTGCACACCTTTAAGGGGCAGTGAATCTATGAATTCCTGGTCGAAGGCATCACCATACACAGCATCGAATCCCTGCTTTTTCCATCTGCGAACTTCGTCGGGGTTGAAATCAACAGCCAGGATACGGTAGCCTTCTTTTTTTAAATACTGTGCAACCGCTGAACCGTAACGTCCTAAACCAAACAGTATGATGTCGTAACTACCGGTATCAAGCAGCTCCCGGTCTTCAGTTTCCTGAATAATGTGCGCTCTCTTCTCAAAAATACCGAGCAGGGGCTCAAGAAACGCATAAAGCATATGCGAATAGGTTATCATGTAAACGGACATCGCTATGGTAATCAATCCCACCAGGGTAACCAGACCGAGAGCTTCGGGGGAAACGTGCCCGAGCTTCAATCCCATGGCAATGAAGATCAGCGAAAATTCGCTGATCTGGGCAACGGTAAGCCCTGCAAGAAACGATGTGCGTTTTCGATACCCGAGAAACCCCATGATAACCATTACGATCAGGGGATTACCGATAAGCACAAAAAGCGAAAACAAAATTGCAGGATAGATCTGGCTTCCGAGCAGCTCAAGCTCGATATGCATTCCCAATGCTATAAAAAAGAAGAGTAACAGAAAATCGCGAACCGTGGCAAGGCGCGACACGATGGTTTCGCGGAAAGGGGTAGAGGCAAGGGAGACGCCGGCAAGCAACCCTCCAAGCTCCTTGCTGAAACCGAAGTAACTGCCAAGTGAAGCCAGCAATGCCGCCCATCCAATGGCAAAGGTAACCAGCAGTTCAGGGGATTTCACGATGCGACTGATAATCGGCGTGGCAAGAAAACGGATGAATGCCGTCACGAATACCACCATGACAACACCGTAGAAAAGAATGGTGGTAATTTGCGTCAAGGCACTCTCCCCTGCTCCCGGCTCCGAATTGACACCAAAAGCTGAAAGAATCATCATTGCAAGCACAACAACCAGATCCTGAACGATAAGAAAACCGATGGCAATCCTCCCGTGCAATGAATCGACCTCTTTCTTATCCGACAGCAGCTTGACGATAATGATCGTACTGGAAAAAGTAAGCGCCACCGCAACATACAGAGAAGTCGTAACATCGAGACCCAGCAGTTGCCCGATAAAAAAACCGGCAACCGAGGTAAACAAAACCTGACCAAGACCTGTAGCCAATGAAACAAGACCCATCGACCGTATCAATTTGAGATCGAGCTTCAACCCGACCAAAAACAGAAGAAGTGCAATACCAAGATCCGCCAGCAATTGCACCTTTTCCCTTGATTGAACAATATCGAGCACCGAAGGACCTGCCAGCACACCGACGGCAATGAAACTCACAATCATCGGCTGGCGAAGCAAAAGACTGATCGAACCGACTACTGCGGCAAGCACCAGTAATGAAGTGATCTCGTAAAACGGAACCGTATGGATAATACTGAAATCGGGCATGCAAATAATTCTTTCTACAATAGAAACTCGACTCACCTACAATACAATACCTCTTCCAGGTGGAAAAGTTCATGCTCGCCCTATTAATTCACAGAAAACAATGTTTCCATATCTACTAACTTGTTCCGCGACCCGATCATTTTCTTGGGCAATTCAGTGACAATGTTTCTGACGTTTACATAACGCACAAAAGGCGTATTTTATTATTCATAGATAATCCATCAGTCCCCAAAAAACAGCAACGCATATCAGATATACAATGAGTACACAGGCAAGTTATGAATTCAGCGAACCGACAAAGTATGGAGGCTTCTGGATTCGTGTATTAGCCAACCTTATTGATGGTATAGTCTTACTTATCCCGAAACTGCTTATCTCTTTTCTGTTCGAAGCCACCTCGCATGCTGAAAACGAGATCTCGCTAAACATAACGGTCTTTATTTGGACTCTACTTTTTTACTGGGTTTACTATGCCGGTCTGCAATCATCTGCCTGGCAAGCAACTGTAGGCAAAAAAGCTGTGGGTTTAAAGGTCATTGATGAAAACGGGAACCGGATTTCTTTCGGCAGGGCTACCGGCCGACACTTCGCATCATACATTTCCACTGTGATTTTTTGTATAGGGTACATGATGGTTGGCTGGACAAGCAGGAAACAGGGTCTCCACGATATGATTGCAGGGACACTGGTTGTCTATGATCAAAACGCATAACAAAAAAAGCCGCCTGTGCAGAAAGCACGGCGGCCTGGAAATCTATCCGGGAAGAAATATCTTCGGCTCAGTAACGAGGTCTTGAGGGGCGCTCTTCGCGTGGCCTTGCCTGGTTTACCTTGATGGAACGACCGTTGAGATCGGTATCGTTCAATGCATCGATTGCCTGATTTGCCTCTGCATCACTCGGCATTTCAACAAAACCGAAACCCTTGGAACGGCCTGTGAATTTGTCTGAGATGATGTTTGCGCTGGAAACTTCCCCAAACTCGCCAAAAGCTTCACGCAGATCGTCTTCAGTTACGCCGTAATCCAGATTGCCAATGTAAATGTTCATGTTTACCTCATGGTAATGTGTGCTTTAATCAAAAGAGAAACGCTGTCAAATAATCAAAAGCACAAATCACCTGAGAGCGATCAGCCAACCATTGGCTAACGTGTGATAATACTCTTTTGCTGGTCATATTACAAAAAGAAAAAAATTACGTATAATCGGGTCAAAGCGTTAACTCACCTGAAAAAAAGAGTTAAAAGAATAAAAACAAATACCTTACAACATACAGTCTCTATCCGTTGATGCGGAATGACAAAAAAGAATCACTTGGAACTGCAGGGGATATCGGCAAGAAGCAAGTAATCCTGAGTATTTTCTGTAAGTTGCAATGCAACACCCCGTCCCGCACCGGATGTACCATGAATACATGAACAGTTACCGACGTTATCCGGGAAACCTTGGCCGTGCCTCAGAATAACAGATGATAATGAAGAAAGCATTCATAATCATTGGTATCAGTATTGCCGCAATGGTCTCCGGCCTGCTTGTTCTGTTGATAATCGTAGAAACAGATCAACCCAAACCTCCCAAGGCCATAACGAAAGCAGTAACCGTCGATGTCCCGCACTCAACATTTAACCTTCCGATCAAGTTCAAGATTGAAAAGCTTGCCGATTACTTAAACAGAAAAATCACCGGTACATTCCTGGCAAAAAATATTTTCCCTGAAAAAGGAAAGAAAGAGGAAATTTTTTTGACCCTCACCAAAAAAGATGATATCACCATCAGATCAACAGGGAGAGAACTGATTTGCACATTGCCTTTATCCGTCGATTTAACTCTCGTAGACACATGGCTGGGAAAAGAACTCACAAAACTGTTCAAACCTGTTCACACAAGCGTCATTATTTCATTATCAACTCCTGTCAATTTAGATAGCAGATGGGGCCTGGTAACTAATTTTAAGATAACAGGACACCAATGGACCAAGGAACCGGTTCTGGAAATTGGTCCTTTCAAGAAAAACCTGACAAAAGAATTAGACAAAGAAATCGCAGACAGGAGTGCAGAACTGACAAAAATGCTTGACGAACAGATAAACAATGAAGTTTCCCTGCAACCAACGGTATCGGGAGTCTGGAAAGATTTGCAAAAACCAATACTCATCAGTAAGAAACCGCCTATGGTCTGGCTGAGATTCGCCTGTGATGATATACAGGGAGATATCGAGCTGGATACAGAGGCAATAACCTGCTTTACCAGTCTGAAAGCAAAAACACTGATCGTCACCGACACGACAGCCTTAGCAAAAGCAAGTCTTCTGCCCGAATTCACACTATTGCCTGAAACAGAGAAAACCTCTACATCCGACATCTACTTATATGCCTACTCCTCTTTCGCTGAAACCAATGAGCAGCTTAACAGCTTTTTCAAAGGCAAATCCTATTCCGCCAAGGGACGCACTATTTCCATAAAAGACATACATGCGTACCCCTCTGTAAACGGCTTAACTATTGCAGTGGAAACAGACGAGGCCCTGAAAGGCATGTTATTTCTCAGCGGCCAACTGGTGTTTGACCCTAAGAGCCAAAAATTGAAAATTCAGAATTTTGATTTTGCGCTCGACTCGAAGAATATCCTCATAAAAACGGGAGATGATCTTCTGCACACCTCCATCAAGAACGCTATCGCCTCAAGGCTTCATGTCAATCTGGACACAATGATCGGAAAGGTTCCCGGTCTTATTCATCGTGCCATTGCCAGAGGAAAAGCCGGAAAAACAATAAATCTCACTGTAGATGATTTGTCAATAGAGCATTGCGACATTCTCATGGGAAAAGAAAAAATTCACCTTGTGCTCAATGTTGTCACGAAAGCGGATATAGAAATAAAAAGAATAAAAACAGGGAAAAAAATCAGCATTACTGACGGTTAACTTTTGCCACAAAAAAACCGCCTGTGCAGAAGCACGGCGGCATTGCTTTATACTCTTTATCTCAAGAAAATATTTTGTTCTCAGTAGCGTGGTGGCCTTGCAGGACGTTCTTCGCGAGGTCTTGCCTGATTTACCCTTATGGGGCGACCGCTTAATTCAGTATCATTCAAAGCATCGATAGCCGTATTCGCCTCTTCATCGTTAGGCATTTCAACGAATCCGAAACCTTTGGAACGACCGGTAAACTTGTCGGTGATGATATTCGAGCTGGAGACTTCTCCGAATTCGGCAAATGCGTCGCGCAGTTGATCTTCCGTGACGCCGTACTCCAGATTGCCAATGTAAATGTTCATGTCTTTACCCCATGGTACTATGTGCTTTGACCAAAAGAGATACGCCGTCAAATAACCAAAAGCACAAATCACTTGAAAGCGTTCAGCCAACCATTGACTGACGCCTGAATATAATTCTTTCTCATACAGATATCAAAAATGCAAGAACGGCCTGTCTTGAAAAAACAGCCCCTTTGTTCGTTCTCCCACAGCAAGTTTAGAACCGGATTCCGGTACACTGCTTACCGATCAAGACCTCTATAGGGCACCTCACAATTTATTTATTCCGCGGTTCAATTGCTTCGTTGAGCGGATAGAAAGGGGTTTCTGCGCTTCGTTCGCCTTGCACTTGAAACGCTCATGACAATAAATGGAGATGCCTTACAATCTTGCTCCTCCTGATATTTCCAGAATCTGTCCGGTGATAAATTCAGCATCGTCCGAAGCCAGAAAAAGAGCTGCTTTTGCCACATCGTCCGGCGTAGCGATACGCTGCAGGGGATAACGTTCTGCTGCCTCTTCAGCCATTGCCTTCCAGCGTTCAGAACCCAGCACTTTCTCGAAAACCGGAACATCGACAAGAGCAGGGGCAAGGGCATTAACCGTTATCTTGTACCGCCCCATGGCAAGAGCGAGAGAGCGGGTAAACGAAAATACCCCTCCTTTGGCTGCAGAATAGGAAAACTGCCCCGGGCTTCCCCTGTAGACCATGGAACTCATGTTGACTATCCGGCCATAGCCCTGCGGCTTCATGATACGACACGCCTCACGGCAGCAGAGAATGGTCGACTTCAGGTTGAGGTCCAGGTTTTTGCTCATACGATCATAGTCGATCGATTCAATATCGGCAACGGGTTCATGGTCACCGCCGGCAATATTCACAAGAACATCAAGCGCAGGAAATGATGATTCAGTTTCGGAAAAAAGACGAACGACTTCACTTTCTCTAGTAACATCGGCAACTATCACGGCTGCTTTTCCACCCTTTTTTATGATAGTGTCCTGAACTTCAAGGCTTCCTGCATGGTTGCAGTCACTGAGAATGACCAATGCTCCTTCGGCAGCAAAACAGCACGCTGTCGCGCAGCCGATTCCTCCGGCAGCCCCCGTAACCAGTGCTGTTTTTCCTGAAAGTCTCATTGAGTGGTCATGTTAGCACAATGCTCCTCAACAAGCTTGCGGCGCAAAACCTTTCCGACCAGAGATTTTGGCAGGCTTTCGGTAAAAGCGATATATTTGGGCACTTTATAGGCAACCAACTTCTTTTTACAAAATTCCCTCAACTCGTCGGCGTGGAGTCGGCAGCCTTCCCGCAGAACAACCCAGGCTTTGACGGCCTCTCCCTGATATTCGTCGGGAACGCCGGCAACACCTACCTCATGCACATCCGGATGTGATGCTATTACCTCTTCGACATCTCTCGGCCAAACCTGGAAACCACCCGGTTTGACAACATCCTTCTTCCTGTCTATGATGAACAAATACCCGTCTTCATCGAGATAGCCCAGGTCACCGGTAAACAACCAGCCATTCCGAACCGTTGTAGTGGTTTCTTCAGGCCGCTGCCAATACTCTTTCATGAGCTGGGGAGCACGCATGATCACCTCGCCCACCTCTTTGGAAAGCATTTCACGGTCTCCCTTCTCCTGATCGACAACACGAATCTCCACATCCGGAGCCGGAATACCGACGGAGCCCTCCTTATAAGTGCCAAGCACAGGCGTCAAAACGGAGCCTATCATGGATTCGGTAAGAGCATAGGCATCAATGATTCTTCCTCCGGTCAGTTCCTCAAACCGTTTCTTGGTTTCAAGCAGCAGAGGTGCAGCACCGGAAACACAAAGTTTCAACGACCCGAGAACTTTATTGTCTTTTGCTACACGGGGATGATTGATCAAAGCGGTAAACAGCGTCGGGACACCGGGCAGAACTGCCGGTTTAAGCTTTTTGATAGTTATTATCAGATCGTCAAGATCACGAGGATTCGGAACAAGAACAAAAGGGTAGTCATCAACCAATGCCGCCCCGAGTATCCCGACTTGGGCGTAAACATGAAAAAGAGGCATGTTGAGCATGATGATATCCTTACCCCTGTCAAGCACGACACTGAACCACCGGGCTATCTGCATACCGCTGACAACCATTGCATGATGGGTACAAACCGCGCATTTCGGTATTCCTGTCGTGCCGCCGGTAAACAGAAAAAGCGCCGGATCATCATGAAGTACCTTGCTTGCCGGAGGCGGTGAGTCAAGATGTACCCTGATCAAATCACCAAGCCACAGATCACCCTGTTCCAGCGTCACGGCATGCCCTTCTTTCTTTTCTTTCAGAAGGGTGAAAAGCACTTTTTTCAAGGTCGAAAGATACTCCTTGATATTGGTAGCTATAATCGTTTGCAACCCTGAAGAGAGGCTTACCGACCTGATTTTCCGATAAAAAGAGGTCAGCACAATGGCGATTTTCGCTCCGCATTCCTTCAGGGCATGTCCAAGCTCATGTTCGGTGTAGAGCGGGTTCATCGGCACAGCTACTCCACCGGCTTTCCAGATAGCCAGCTCACAGATAATCATCTGTGGAGAATTCGGCAAAAGCAGTGCAATCCTCTCCCCTTTTTTCAGTCCTCTGGAAAGAAGTGCCGCACCGAGCGCATCGCTCAACCTTTCCAGATCGGCCCAGGTCATGGAAGAACCCTTGAAGAAAAGTACTTTCCTGTCGGGAAACTCCACTGCCCGGTTTCGGACAATATCAACTATGGTATGATGAGGATAAGGCGCCAGAGAGGCTGGAACCCCCTTGTCATAATGCTTAATCCATGGCTCTGCAGACATATTTCTTGTTTCGATAACGGATCACAAGCATGACAATAGGGGATGAAATACTATACGTGCTCCTGTTGTATGTAAACGTTTGTTAAAATAACGAAAAACACCGTTAATTACCTCAGGAAATAACAGTTATGAAGCAACCTTTGTTTGGAACAGCTTCTTTTTGAAATGAATGAAACACCTATTTATTCCTGGATAAACTTACCGATTTCAAAGTAACTGTTTCTGCTTCTGGCAAGGTAAGACAGTTCACCGGGGTCACGAAATACCTCTTCGGCTTTGATGTTTTTTTCCCTGACGACAAGTGCCGTCATCTCGTATTTCTGGCCTTCAACCGGGGGATACTCCTTTTTGCCAAGCCACGCTATGGAGGTCCATTCTCCGCTTTCTTCTTCGGTGACGGGAGCAGCCTGCGCCCACCATCCTTCAGTAAAAGGATCAGCCGAGTGAACAAGCAGAACAATACGTAAGGAACCGTTCCCGACAACATTTGTCGAAGTTCCGTTCACCATGAGATAACCGCCGTCCCCGGTAAGTACCACATCAACTTTTTCGCCATTTTCCGGACTGACGATTGCAATTTCTGGTACAAAGTACCGTGAAGTCAGAATATTTACTCCGAACCAGGTTGCACCGGCAGCAATACCGGCCACAACCCAGCCAAGCAGAAAAAGAGGGACTGAAACACGGCCGTCCGATCTTCCCGAGATACGAGCCATACCGTATTGTACTGTTGCCAGCACAACCAGCGCTGCGGTAGCCTGAATGGCCAGAGAATAAATCTCTGATGGAAGGGGGATGTTCATGTAACCTCGGGAGTTCAGGTTTTGCCGGGCCCCTGCCTCAACATCGCTGCAATATCAGCAGGATGGTGTATCCATGCCATGACCCTCTCGGTACCACCGATTGATGCAAGGAGATTATCTGCTATTCCGTCGAGCCTGTCTTTGCTGTGCGGCCACGGATAGTTTTTACCGGAACCGGGAAAAATTATGTAAAGAATATCACCGAGAGATTTTTCCAGTCCCATACGCGGGCACACATTTTTTCCCCCCAACCTCTCCGCGAGACGAATCGATACCTCGCCAAGCGGATGATTTTTCGGGCCGATATCGGCAACGACAAACGGACTGTAACATCCGGTCGCGATGTTGACCGCAACACCTATATCTCCAAGATCACCCACCCCCATTATCTTGCTGAAGGTAACCGGAAAAACCAGATAGGGGACTCTGGCAGCATCAACATAACGTGCATGGTCGGTAACTGCTTTGGTCCTGTCTCTCAGCGATGTCATGGAAAGATAGTAACCCGAATGCTTGCCGGAAGGTACGATGTATGGCTTGCCATGATCATCGGGATCGGTGACAAGAACGTTTTTCCACCACGAGGTTCCCGGATAACCTGCATGCTTGAGTGCATCGAGACCTGTATCATCAGGATGATACGCTTGTGGAGCACCGTCGGCATCGATAGTCATAAAGTCCGTAACGTAAAGATATGCACTGGCGTCCGGCACACGATAAAGCTGTGTTTCTTTATACTTTTTCCACTTCTTCATCTTTATTCCGGCCCGGGATTCCTGGATACCGACCAGGAAACTGAGCATGGCGAGCAATACGCACATACCGTTTATTTGAATACCGATCAACACGGCGGAGGCATGGGGCATAGTGATTACGTGCTTGCTGGCAATTACACCGGGGCAAAGAAAGCTGTATAATCGCAAAACGCATAAATCCCGGCTCTTCTCGAAAAAATAATATATCAAATAGAGAAAAACCAAGGAAATCACTTTGCAGAGAGAGTAGGTACGGAAAGGGAGGTATAAAAAAACAGCGGGTTATGCGCAGAACTCTTCGGAAGAAACTGAACTGTGTCACACAAACTCTACGGTGTTCATGGAAATCCGTGCATTTTCGCCGACCGGCCGCACCTCAATCGCGGCGCAGTCGCGAAAACGCACTTTTTTACCGCATCCTGAACATTCAAAGGAATTCCAGAAAAAATGTGTAATGTGCTTGTCTGCGCAATGCGGGCAGACCGCAACAACGGTATCATGCAGGCGTTTTTCAACAAAAACCCAGAATCCTCTGTCAAACCCTTCGCTTCTCATCCTTTCAAGAGCCATTCTGCCGCTTTCCGTCAGTGTGACCGAATGTTCACCAACTTCAGCAAAACCAAGCAGGCAAGCTTCATGAAAATATTTCAGGGCCAGTGATTTCCATTCCGGCGAATTGTTCAGCAAACTGTACAGTTCCGGCAACGGTTCCCTGCCGGTCTCGATCACATCAAGAACAAGCGCTATCCTGTTCTGCTGGATCTTCTGCGCATCGTACTCGCGCAGCATCGCCGCCACCTTTTCAGCAGTCATGCCGTCGATCGAGCCAGAGGCTATCTCCTCGTCGATCTGTTTCCAGTCTTTGTCCGGCAGATCCTCTTCACGGACATCCGCGGCTTCCTCAGCATGGAACTTCCTGCCGAAAACCGGAATGGCAACAAAGTTGAGAACGATAAAAACTATCCCCATGAAAACAGTCGGCACCAAAGGAATACCTGTCTCTGTCAATCCACCAAGCAGCATGCGCTTACCAGCATGATTCGCCTCTATAGTTTTCTTCAGAACCTCTGCGCTACCGTCCTGCATATTCTTGTTCGACTCTCCCCTGCCAAACAGGTAAAGATACGGATACACACCGATTCCATCGGCTCCTTGACCTGCAAACTCAAGCACACGTGAAAACTTTTCAGGCCCATACGCCCCCTCACCGGCATTCCGGCCAGCAGGGATGCCGACCAGCAAAGGCTTGTTGCCAACCCTGTTTCTTGCCGAGAAAATGACCTGGCTTATCCATTCCGTTCCACGGTCTTTTGCACTAAAATCAGCTACAGGAACCAGCAAATCGAGATGGCTTGCAATCAACCCGTAGTTCTGGGCGTACAGCTCAGCCGAGGAATAAGATGTCGCGGCACTCCCCTCCAGAGAGGCTGAAAGCTCTACCCTTGTTCCGGCTTCCTGACGAACAATCCGCTTGATTCTCTCCGTAAACGAGGCAATCTGCTCCGCTCTCCAGTTCGTCCACTTAAAGTACTGAGCGTTCAGCAGCTTTTTTATGTCCGGAATAGAGTCCTGACCTGTCTCCAGGGCATAGGCCTGCAGGGTTGAACGAGAATAATCAAACGCGAGGCCGGGATAACGCAGTTCATCGAGGTGCAGGCCGTCCAGTTCATAGCTCCTGAACAGTTTGCGGATGGTCCGTGCCTGGTGAGCGAGTACTTTCGGATTGGTCGGTGAAAGCCATGCGTTCGAGATGGCCCCGTCCTGATCAACCATTGACCACTCCGGATGGTCTCCAGCTGTGACTGAATCAACAAGCGCAGGAAGCCAGGCATGAACCTTGATGCCTGATTTTTTCAGCAGCACTGCTGTTTCCCCGAAAAGATCGCGGCCATCATCCTGTCGGCCAAAATAGGTCCTGCCCGAGACATCTTTTGCCATGAGAAAGACATCAGTAGCCTTGATGCCCGCGACATCCCGTGCAACCTGTTCCGGGCTGTGTCCGCCAAGACTGAAATCGACCCATACTGCATATCGCCGAGCCTTGTGGCTGCTCAGCCGTTCGACGTAATTATCGGCAGAGAGAAAAACACCTCCCTCCTTTTTCACATAATCGATGAACGCCCGAAACGCATCAGGAAACTTTGCAACCATCCTGGGATGCAGAAGTATCATGAGCGGCTCACCGATAGCGGCTTTTTCGTTATAGAGCATTTTCAGCCAGCGTTCGAACTCCTGCTCATTTAATTTGTGCTTGTACATCAGATTGTAATCAGAAGCAAGCATTTCACCGTCATGAAATGTCGAAATCGGCAGCTCGAACAGGACATCCTGGCGCTGCCACCTGTCCTGGTCGGAGCTGTCATATTGAAAACCAAGCTGTTTCAACACTCTCATAACCTGTTCATCATACTCGAGATAAGGCGCACGGAACCAGACGACCGGCTTACCCGTGATCGCCTCGAGAATTTCCTTGGACTCTCCGAGTTCCTTGACAAGTTCCAGGGAATCAAGCTTTGTCAAATGAGGATGAGTGAAAGAATGCGAACCAACCGTATTGTTACCGCGGGCAATTCGTGCAACAAAGTCGCGATTCTCCTCGGCAAACCTGCCGGTGAAAAAATAAGTGGCAGGCACTGTAAGCTGAAGCCTGTTCAACGCTTCACGATCTTCCGGCATCTCCGTATCAAAAGAAAGCATGACCGGTATCTGACGATTTTCTGCCCGTATATCTGTCGTGGGGGGCAACCACATGCTCAACAGAATCAATATGTAAAGAATGCGTGTCATGATAATCTCCGTTTACAGCAACCAGGCTTTTAATCCTGGAACCCGTTTTCTGATTCGTTCTACCTTTTAGCGTCAAACATCATGCCAAAATCGAGAAACAAACGGATAAAACATTTCATAAAAATCACTTATAATGAAACACGCATTGATTTACAGTCTGGATAAGCACCCAAAATCATGCAACAGTTGTCGCATGAACGGACAGGCTGATCATTCGTTTCCGGGAAAAAGGAAAGAAATATCATTCGGACACTTGCCTGAACTTCTTTCAGGAAGACCTGCCCGCGATACAAGACAGAAACGAACTGAACGAACTGAAAAACACGTCAAGCGGTAAATATCGACAAGATGAACACGATGGTATTTTCTGAAGACAAAACAGAGGATGTGCAAAGCGGGAAACTTACATATGGGAACAAAAAACCGGAGCTGTTCCGGTTTGAATACTTTCGGCACCGGCTTGTGTGACGGTATAAGATTTATCAACAATAATATCGGCAGCATAACGAAGTGAGCTGACGCTGCGGTGTTCCATTTCGAGCACCTTTATTCTCTCCTCGTCAACACTTTCCTTTCCTCGTACAAGCTGGCTTTTCTTTGTTTCATGCCAGGTAAGATCTATGAATATTCTCAAGTCTACGTCGTTTACCCCTATCGCATATAATCCATCGATTATCAACAGCTCAATCCTGCCGAAATCCGTGTACAACTGGTCTGTTTCCTGAGTGACCAGATCTATACAAGGCATAACAGACTTTCTGCCACTCCTGAAATCATCTATTGTACTGTTCAGCAGATCCCAGTCATACTCTTCTATCCCGACCTGCTCAAAGTTTCTTCGTGCCCTCCATGCCTTCCTTTCAAGAGGTGGGACCTTGTAATAGTTGTCGGCGTGCAGCACTTTCACCGACACTCCTTTTTTCCTGAGAGCAATACCAAGCTCATGCGAAAGCTCGGATTTTCCAGCTCCTGACTCTCCCGATATAGCAAGTATAAATTTGTAAGCAGGGTTTCTGTGCTTCAATGCTGATCGTTGATCCAGCACATGTTTCACTATAGTTTTTGCAGCTTTTTTGTGCTTTTCGCTTATAAGTAGAATATCGTGCAACATGTTTACCTCCGGCTTTTTGCGGTATTCTCAGGCTTATGCCTTGAACATGCTCTCTACCCATAATGATCAACAAACGTGCCAGAAAAGGAATTTTCACTGTAAGCATTTTAAATATTGATAATTAACAAAAACCTTAGTGGTCCGAAAGAAACCTGCTCCCCTGTGCACACAGAGGACATATGTAGCAAAATAACACACTGCGCTCTTTTTCCGGCGCAACCATCTGCAAACACAAAGAGAAGGGGAAAATCAGATCGGGGGAAGTTCAGGCAGAATCTACGACACCCATAAATGCGGTTACCAGGTACTCCTTTTGTTTTTCAGTTCATCACTGAACGCAACAACCCTCGTATAACTTAAAAAAATACGATACGGCTGCGTGAGAAATGTTGACAACATCAATGAAACACTATTATGCCGCGACTGTAAAAGAGAAATAGCTCCCTGTAAAGCAGTAAGACATTCCATAACTAACATGTAGGCAATACCAAATTTCAGAAACGTCAACGGCATAGCCGAAAGAACAACAATAGACGGAAAGACAACAATAAACATCATTTCAAGAAAAGCACTGCCGAAACCGATGAAAAGGGCATAAGGAAGCCAGAACAGGCTGAGCAATCCCGTTTTGCCGGTAAACAAGGTCTGGTGATGTTCGCGATATACCTGCAAGTGCCCCCTTGACCATCGAATACGCTGCTTTTTCAAAACACTCCAGGAATTTACCGCAGAAGTATATGCAATGGCCCTTGGCTCATAAACCGTCTCGTAGCCTTTTTCAAGCAAATCAAGCGTAATGTCAAAATCTTCCGCAAGAGTTCTGTCCTTAAATCCACCTGCCTCAAGAAGCACATCCCGGCGAAATGCAGTTACAGGGCCGGGACAAATGCTTACGGAATACCCCGATCTGACTTGGGCTTCCTTGATAACGGATTGGCCATACAGATACTCGATGGCCTGCATCCTCTTGAGGTAACTGTCTGTTTTCCTGAGCAGTACTTTTCCGGCCACAGCACCTGTAAACGGATCGCTGAAATTGCTGACAAGGTACTTCAGCACCATGGGGTCAAGATAGGAATCGGAATCAGTGAAAAAAACGATCTCACCCCTTGCACGCTCCAGTCCCCTGTTGAGAGCGGCAGATTTCCCATGATTGTCGCGCAGCCGGATAACCGAAACATTGTAGTTTTCAATGATCGGCACTGTGAGATCCCTTGAACCATCATCAACAACAATGACTTCATAAAAAGGATAATCAATGGCGAGTGCTGACTCTATACATCGCGATATGTTCGACTCTTCATTAAACGAAGGGATGATGACAGAAACAAAAGGAAGTCTTGTGCTGGACCGTTTTTTTTTGTCAGGGAGGTTTGCCAGTAAACTGAAGAAAACAAAAGGGAAAAGAGAGCCCCAGACATAAATCGCAAAAAACATTTGCAAGGTACCGTGCAGCCAGGCAGGAATAAACAGCTCGTCGTATCCAAAAAGCATGCGGTTTATGCTGTCAATAAACGATGGGAGGCCTCTCCACAGAAGAACAGAAACGAAAACCGACAAAAGAAGCGCAAGAATCATCATTCCCGGATTCTTCACCTTCAGACACTCAGCCGGGTTACGGCAGGCAGGGCGGGCGGTATTGTCTGCTCGATTCATGACACAGCATCACTTTGCTTTTGCCCTCACTGTTAACCCCTCGGAAAATTCACAGGACAGGCAACCAGAAATTGATACCCACCCTTACATCCTCGGTGAGATCTTCCTTCTTGTCAAGATAATCGACCCGGAGATATTCTGCATAGAGATAGAGACTTCCGGGTATCAGCTTGTTCAGCGAAAGCCTTACACCCGGGCCATACTGTACATAGTTTAGCCATGGCTCTTCGTTCCATTCCTCACCAAAGAAGTCATTGACAAAAGCACCTTTTACATAAGGCTCAAAAGCAAGTTCCCCTATAGCAAAACTCAACCCGATCTTCGGTATAAGCGTCAGTATCAGAAAATTGTCTTCACCCTCGTCGCTGAAGTATGTAGTATGGTATGCCATTTCCCCCCAAAACTCCTTCCAGAACCGAAAGCCGTCTCCAAGCTCCGTTGATTTTGCGTACCACGCGCTTGCACCAGTTTTGAAGTTCTCCGAAGCAACATCATCCGGAATATCACTTTTGGCATTATCGAATGTTTCGGTAAGAAACTGATACTCCGCAAATAAGGAAGGGTAGAAACCACCGGAGTAACTACCGTCGCGATCGAGGAAATCGCGTTCCTTTCCAAGCCTTGCTCCCAACCCGACTATCTGGTTGTTATTCCAGTAATTCCGGTTCCATGACTCATCGCCAAAATCATAAATAAGCCTGAAGCTGAGATATGGAGCAGCATAAACATTTTCACTAAGGTAGTTTTTCCAACTGAGATCAACCGGAAGCGAAAGAATATAGTACCCTTTGCGCTCCTCTCCGCTTTCTTCGTCTCTGTCGCGATCGAGATTATACCTGGAGTAATAAATATCCCCCCCAATGATTAGCCTCAATACGCTTTCCGGTTTGTCCGAAGCGTCTTCCGCCGCTATAACCGAATGGTCAGAAAGCCCGATGAACAGGCTGAACAGGATAGAAATTGCTACAATGTGTTTCATGGCTGAACAGGACATTAGTGTTAAAAGCCAACATGTGTTCGTACTTATTCGGGGAAAAGCATACAAAATTGTACACGTAAACAGCTCGATGCATCCGGCCTGCCGTTTACAACTCGCTATAACCTGAATTGAGCAATTACTCGATCATCCCGACTTGCCGGAAAGGCACAAAGAATGCCGCTGTGGACCGGCACGTCGGGTTTTCAAGTTGTGCGTTTTTTTGTTTTTGTCGATTTAGTCTGATGGTCAGGGGGTTTTGTTATGCTTGACCATTATAAACTGCAAACCTCCACTAAAGGTTGCCCGTTTAGCAGGATGACAAGCGCGGGAAAACAGTTTTATAGAAAAAACAGGCGAAAATACGTCCGAGCCTAATACATCCCGAGATATCTCTCACCCATTTTCACCAGTTCTTCCTTGATCATGTAACGCAGCTCCTCCGGTTCCTCAACTTCCGCCTCGGAACCAAAATGCAGCACCCATTGCTTGACCGCATCAAGGGAACAAACATCAAACATGAGTGTGGCAGACCCATCCTTCTGAGTTTCTATATGTTGGGGGGGAGGATGCCAGTTTATTTGCTTTACCCACGGTGCACTTTTGCGGGAAAACCTTACAATCACCCTTTGATTACTCTTTTTCAAAACCTCATTGAACGATTTTGCAAGGTGGTCTTCAAGAGAAAAATCCTCCTTAACTTTGAAATGAGTCTTGAGGCAGTGTAGCGAGGTAAAACCGCTCAGGTCAAAATCCTGAACTTCCAAGGCCTTTTCATAATATGCAATGAGGTACCATGTACGGTTATGACTTGAAAAATGAAAATGGTATGGATGAAAAATGCCTTTAACAATACGCCCTTTCCGGGGGTCCTCATAAGAGAAACGAACCTTGAAAAGCTTTGCCAATGCAAACTCGAGTTCCTTCAGACTGACAGGGGCGTCATCGGAAAGGGAAACGTCTCCAAGACCGATATTGTCCGGTGTTACTGATCCATGAAGCGATTTTTTCGAGTCTGGCACAAGCGCACTCTGGCATTCAGGATACTGCAAATCATCAAAAAAACGGGTTTTGGATAAATCAGTCTGCTTTTCCCATTGCTTATCGCGGCCCAACTCAGGAAACAAGGCCCAGTTTTTTCTATAGTAATACCCCTTCCTGGCCTCGTCATATGCAACAGGAGCCCCTAATTTTTTCTGCATAAAATCGATGTCATTGAGAATCATGCGGCAGTCCACATGAACAAGCTCCGCAAGATCTGCACAATCAGGAAAATGGTTTCCCCTTATATACTGATCTATCGCAAGCATTCGCGTAAGAGGAGGCCTTTTCGATTTCATTGCTGCAACTGTTTCGCTATAATACTTTCTGAAATAATGCCTTAAACCATGGTAAGCCTGGGATCTCAACACCACAAACGCACAAAAATTAAAAGCTTCCCACTCAAAGAAGAGCAACCTGACTCACAGGGTAACTCACCCGGCGGACAAACCAAACATGTTCACCAAGGCTCAGCAAAACTTCCGGGGACATGGAAACTCACATACGGTACGTTATGCTGCTTTTCTTACAGCCGGAGCACACCTGCTTTTTCGCTTGGAAAATATAATATACTTTTTACCTGACAAAGAAATAAACACACAAGAAACACTGCAAAATATTCAAATTCAAGACGATAGAAGTTGCTCTGCCGATATTTTCAGCAATCGTCAAAAACATTCATTATTCTGAAATATCGCTCCTTTATTTCAAGAAAACCATTAAAATGCTTTAAAATAACGTATTGAATAAATTCATCTTATATGAAGATACAGATACAATACAAAACTTGACACTAAAAAACCTGTTCTCACAACAGGTTTTTCTTTTTTCTATGTCAATTAGGGGGCCTCTATCAATTGCCCTTTCTGTTCGGCAAAACCTTCACTCCCATATCAGCCATCTCGGCATTTGTGGGCCAGAATCCCATCATGCCTTCTGGCAGTTCGCCGGACATTCTGATTGTCGTATCAGGGGTGACAACCTGGTATGCTCCCTTATACGGGTCAAGCGTCAGAACCGTGAGTTCCGACTTTTCTGTTATGATGATTTCGGGATGAGACACCGCCCCTAACATCCCGCTGCACCCTGCAAGGCTAAGAAGAGCTATTGCGAGACATGCGCTTTTTAACATAGTCAATCACCTTTTTCTTGGTCGAGCGCTCATCGTCGACCGGGGCCAGTGTCGATATCGAATACGATTTCGTTCTCAACGTCCGGAACAGTTCCGGCAAGGCTGCAATGAGTGCCTGAAACAGTTGCCTGAGCCAGTTCACAGGTTACTCCATGCCTGTCTTGCCTCGTCGGCTTCTCTGGCAATAAGCTCGATCTCCTCCTTCGTCAGCTTGCCGTCTTTCATCGCGTTGACAACTGCTGCCGTCACATCATCTGTCTGATCGACGGCGTGCATGATACGGTTAAGCTTACCGCCCTGGTTGATGAATCCTGCGATTGCGGTCACCAGGACCGGCGCAGCAACCATTATGATTTCCACCCAATTGATGCCGTCCATAGTTCCCCCTACAAAGTCAATGTGTGATGTAAATCCATACCAGATGTGCTGCGATTGATCCAGCCCCGAAGAAACTTCCTCCGGCTCCTGCTGCGGTTTGCAAGATCCCGGTAAAACATAACCTCTGCCAGCACCATGCGCTCGATAATCCTGCCTACAACCATCGTCCTGACTTTCGCCAGTGTTTTCGGACCAACCTGCCTGTCGGGAACCGCCCCAACAGCAAGCTGTAAAGTGATTGCTGCCTGACCCACTCCGGCAACAACGGCCAAGAGAAACAGCTGAACCGCCACATGCTCAGGCATGTTTCCAGCCCGTACCCTATTCCAGTACTTGCGTCGGTAAAACGCCTTGAGATACGGCATGAGCACCGACAGCCTGCGCTCGCCCTGATCGACGATCTTCCATCCCGGCCATGTCGGATTCTTTCTCCTTGCCACACCGCCAATCGTCCAGCCTCCTGTATCGCCTTTGACCTTGTGCAGATTCAGCACGCCTGATTTCAGAGCTTGTCCATCCTCTCTTTCGAGGAGTTTTAGTATCGCAGCATCAAAATCAGCCACCGCGATTCCTCCTGATCTCCTCCCGCTTTTCCCACGACAAGAGTGCAGAGAACGTACCCGCTGCTATTGCTGCCATACCGGCTAAAACAGACACGATATCAGGGACGACACCCATTATGCTGTTGATGATCGACCCCGATGCACCTGCCACACTTGTGACCAGCCAGGGAATGGGGCTCGTACTGCTGTGGTGATCCATTGCACTTTTTATAAAAAGATATATTTCGGCAACCACGTTACCGCGTTTCCACTGTACTCTGCGTACTGTGAGTACAGATTGGTTTTTATCGTATACGAAACAGGAAACGGGTCGTCTGGCGATGTATAAAACCCGGAAATTGCAGTGACACCACTTAAGCGTGTACCATCGGATGCAGAAGAATCATAATAAAATTTACAGGTAGAGTCTGATATCTGCATGAGCCAAAAGTCAGAGGTAACATCAAGTGCCAGTGAATAACTTTGCCACTGCGCTGCTGTGCCACAGCTTTGCCCTGCTGTTGTGTGCAGCAGCGAACCAGGACCACCACTTGTCCCGTCCGAATCGTACAAAGCAATCTTGAAATTTGCAGTACCAGTATTAGCTCGCCTATACCCATACAAGTCCGTTAACGAGAACGTACCGGACACATCTACCATTTTTGACGCAAACGGCTGGTCAGCCGAAAACGTCGCACTTGACGCACCTACACTTGTGTAACCGATTGTCGGATCAATCCGGACCGGATACGTCGCATCTCGAAGCCAGTGGCGATCGACAACAACCTCGATTTCCTGGTTGTCCTGATCAAGCCGGATAGTGCCCCATATCTGCTTTCCTGCTGCATCTACGGCATGCGGGCGGAAAAGGTGAAACAGTTTTCCTTTGCCGCCACATAAAGCATAACTGCCGATTATATTTTCAGGACGTTCACAGCCCTCTTTGATCTCTTCATCTGTCAACTCCGGTTGATAGTGCCATGCCGTCACACCTTTTGCCCGGTACGAAAATGGAAACCTGTTGGTGGCCGGTAATTTTGAGAGCAATAACTCGAGCTCGTAAGCCTGCTCATCGGGCTTGTCGTATATCTCCACCAAGCCGCCCTGAAATTTCTGCGCCACCTTGCCGTTTTTCTCAGTCACAAGACTGTCAACAGGCCCAGTATACCGCAAACTGACGTTTGCAGCATTTTCAAACCGTTGCAACTTGACTTGCGGGAAAAACGTATCCGGCTGCTTGCTGTCGCCTATTTCGACGACAACATCCGGTTCTTTCGGCAATCTGCCGGAATTGCAAATCTGCTGCTCGTAATGCCTGGACTTCTTGATGTATTCCAACATTATGACTTCTGAAAGGTCAGAAAAACTTGCAACCCTTTTGCCCCCATACCTGCTGCATCAATGTCAACACGGATACGATCCCCGGTCGCCACATCGTCATAGGTTGTGTTGATAACCGGTTGCGTTGTTGCGGTTGCTGAGTTGTATTCACTTGCTTCGATAGTGATCGCTGTCGAAAGCATATCCTGTGTGTCAGTCGCGTTGTGCAGCTGCACGGTTACGTTACCAGAACCTGATACCGTAGTCACCGCGGCTTCCGCATTGATCAGGTCCCATGCATTGTATTCTGCAGGAATGGTGATGTACCCCTTACCATCTCCTGCTGTCAACACGTTTCCATCCGGGTCAGTCACATATAACCCGATAATGCGTTTTATGTTGTCATTGACATTGACGGAATCTGTAACATCCGCACCGGCCTCCATCCCTGACAGCTTCGTTCTCTCTGCAGCAGTCATAACCTTCTTGCCGGCTGTCTCGGAAACATCGTCGAGATCAAGCGTGACGTTTCCTGTTTTTCCTGCCACTGATTGCACTGCATCAGTCTGATCATGCTTCGACCAGTTGCCGGTATATGTTGTCGCAGAAGCGTTATCAGTTGTAGCAACAATGTTGTCACCTTGAGCAAAAGCAACTCCATCAACAGTTCCGCCTGCGTTCACATAATAAAACCAGCCGGTTTGCGCAGATCCGCCACCTGGAAACGATCCTCCCGAAGCATCCCAGGCCCCCTTGTAAACCATGCCGTTGGCAAAAGCGGCAATGTCGATTTCCATCTGGTCAAGATCGACAGCTTGGGTTACAGTTATAAAATCAAGTTTGGCCTCATCATTTGTGGTAAACGGTACGCTGGTGACACCACTTGCAATGTCATCCAGAGTTTTCGTTTCAAGCCATGTATTTGCACGAGAATCGTTGTGATACTGCGTATGGTCGTCATCGCCCAGTCCTGTCATTACGCCATGATCGGAGGTTCCACCGCCACCTCCTCCACCGCCTGTACCTTGATTAAGCTCAATCGCTACAAACGCCGCCCCAATGCCGCCGCCGGGACCAACATATCCAACATTGACACCGTCGATAGATTTATAATTGATCTTGTACGTAATGGTGTCACCAGCAGAGACAGAAGGTTCATCGACCCAAGTCATCATACTGTATGACAGGCTTGAGCTGTAACCATATCCAAGTCCGGCAGCGAGCCCAGATATGGCGTCTGTGTTACTTCCACCGCTGATTTCCCGTCTGAAATCAACTCTTGTGGAAGTATTATGCCTCGTACCGGCCAGTAAAAAGATTTTAGGATTATCATTGGCTACCGTCACCTGACAAACCGGTGACGATAACGTCTGCCAGCTCGACGACGTTGTTGTTGCTCCAAAAGTTGACCCCGTACCTGCCGCCCCTTCTTTTGTAATTGTCGTCCATGACAAAACCGATCCGTCCGTCGTCAGGAGCTTTCCGCTGTTGCCGGTCTGATCCGGCAACGAGATCACTTGCAACTGCCAGTTCGTTGAATCCGCTGACGGGTCTGTTATCCCTGTCCCGTCAGTTTTTCTGCGGTACATCAAATAAGTGACAGGAGACCAAACGAGGTTCCCAGTTACGTATGCCGATCCTGGCACCCATTTTTCAGCCGGTTCAACAGCGCCTGTCATGGCGTTTACCTCTGCCGCCCACGCATTTATTGCCTGAAACAGCGTGTACATGTCTGCTGAAAACGTCGCTGATCCACGTTCCGGGACAGTCAATGTTGTTGTTATGCCCATATTATGTTGTTCCTACAATTTCCACTGCCAAGCATTGAATCTCAGGTTCCCATTGCCTGAGCAGTGCTTATAATCAGCGTTCCGTTATTTGTTACGCTGCAGTCCTGACCGATTGTCACGACAAACCTGCAATCCTCTCAACACAGGTTAGGGCAACCAGTTCACCAGCGAAGCATTCACCAAGGTAATGATCGACGAAGCCAGCACAGAGTTCTCTATGAACGGCAAAAACCAGGTCATTGACAACGTCTTTATCGAACGGCTCGGTGGAGTATCAGATATGAATACATTTATCTCAACCCACTGACTGATGGCCTGGACCTATATAAAGGAAATGAAACGTCGGTTTAACGAATATGACACGGAATGGTGTCGCAAGGCATGACACAACGACGCCCCTATAACCGTCTATTATGACAAAAAACAATAGGCCCCGGAGGGGCACAGCCTGAACATACTCAGTTGATCGAAAAAACTGCCCTAATAACGGGAAGCGCCTCAATGTGCCACGCCACAAATCGCATTAATAATCAGGAAAAGGCCTGATCCTATTCGGCGTAAAATTGCCTGTATACCTTGCTATCCCTTTGGTTATTCTTACCTCTTCGATATGACCATTGATTAAAGCCTGACCATCTGCCGATCTTGCTCCAATCGCAAGATTATCATTATTATCCTGCATTGCGTCTGACCCTATAGACTGATAACCTTCTGATGTACCATCTAAAAACAATGTAAACCTAGCGCCGTCGCGTACCGCCGCAACATGATGCCATGTATCAACTGATAATGCAGTACTTCCATTTATTATCGGATGATATGTCCCCACAGTTTTACCCCTGAACATGACATTATTGATGCCAGAGAGAAACAAACAGAACGGTGCTTGTGAGTAGCTACTTGCATGTTTACTTATTATTCCCCCTCCCGCGGTACCAGCACTAATATAGACCCATGCTTCTACTGTCCAGCTACCTGAGCCCATATCAAAAGATGCATCGTCAGCAATGGATACATAACCTGTTCCATCAAACTTTATGGACCCGGTTCCAAACTTTTTTATGGCTGTATCGATTTGAGTACCACCACTTACCGTACATGTATGGGCTTCGTTCGAGCTATCTGTTATTGTGGTTGATCCATCACTGCCATCGCCATGGAGCAACAAAGACACATTACTAAAATACGGGTCGCTCAGGTCAGCATTAAATGCTGCGGCCTGCAGCAAATTACATAACTTCAAGCTCATGCATAACTCCCGACATACGTTGCGTAGAGTGTAGAACCCACTTTCCAGAAAACCAATGTGTCTTTAGCCGTCAGGACTGGCACATTATCACCTGTTGTCGTTACCCATGTCAGTGCCGGCCATGTTATGGAATAACTGGCCCCGTTCTCAAGCATCAACACAATTGACTGCCCATTTGCAAAACTCTCCGTAAACACTGTGTTTTCGCTCAACGTCTTCGTCTGTATTGAGCCGTTGTTCGGTTGAAGCTCGGTTCCGGTCAAAGCATAGACTTCGTCAGCATATCCTGTCATTTGTGGCAACCGCTCCCAGTTTGCGGCGTCACTCGAGGGGTCGGTAGTGCCTGCACCGTTTGTCTTACGCCGATATGTCTGGAAATTTACATGCGACCAGACCGTATCCCCTTCTTCGTATGTAGTGCCGCTTACCCATTCCCCCTGCAGAGCCCCTGAATCAATCTGATTCGCAAGTCCGTTTGCCTCTGCCGCCCATGTATTTATTGCCTGGAACAGCGTGTACATGTCTGCCGAAAACGTCGCTGATCCACGTTCCGGGACAGTCAATGTTGTTGTTATGCTCATATTATGTTGTCCCCACGATTTCCATTGCCAAGTAAGTTTTGTTGATATCCTGCATGACCACGTACATGTCCCGGTAGTAGCCAAGTACTTCCACGATGTAAAAATCCGAGTACTGTGTGTTCAGGTCAAAAACAGACAACTTCCCTCTGACTTTCTCAAGTTGAGACCAGATATAGTCGACCGATCCGGTTTCAACCCAGAACGAAACTTGTATAATTTTCGCGGCCACACCTTGAGCGAGTGATGTGCGACCGAACCCATCCGTACTGTACTTTGAGTAGTCCAGCATCCTGATTTCGGGCTCCCACTGCGTGATGCCGATGTAATGCTTATACCCGACTCTCATGTTTCCGCATTTGACCACTCCGGTTTGCCGGATTACTGTTTTAACTTTTTCACCTTCGGCTGTTGCATATTGCAGGGGCACTGTCAATTGCGTCGATGCCTCTGGCGGCAACCCAAAAAAGAAGTCGTAATAGTCAACCGGAAGCGAAGCGTTATCAAAAAGATCGTACTCGGTACTGTACAGTATGTTATTATCGGTATCCAGGTGCGAAACCACAGCAGTTGACGCATCAAGACCAAATAGTGAAACATTGGTTAAGCTTGCCTGAGCGATAACAACCTCAATTTCATTCGTTGCCTCGGACTGGCTTCCGGCGATGTGATTATCAAACATCCGCCAACGATTAACCTTGCCCAACGGCAGCCACCACGACGTCTCGGTTGACGGGTCGTGATTGGTATTACTGCCCTGCAAGCTTTCGTACAAGTCTGTTCCGGTCGTCGCGGGATAAACCACCTTATCCCCTTCCGCATAGGTCGTTGCAGCACTATAGTCTGTAGCGTCATCAACCCCGGAATCTATCCTGTCAATGCTGCTGCTCTCTAAATTTGATGCATTGATATCTATTGTCGCTATTAAACTCATGCCGTTGTATCCGTTTCAAACGTAACCACTTCAAAACCACTCATTTCCCATCTTTTCAAAATTTGTGCGGTTTGTGCGCTGTGCTGAGCAAGCGTCAACGTCATCTGCCTGACCTCTTCCCTGAGCTGCTTGACCTCTTCCGTAGTCTTCTGCTGTTCCGTAAGCCCTGCATTTTCCTCGATTCCTCGTAGCAAGGCCGATGCTTTTGCTATCTCTCTGGCATATACCATAGGATCCGTTGCCATTGACTCAAACGTTCCCAGGTAATTCCTCAATGCCCCTGGAATATCCTTCATAGCGGCAACTCTGCTATCCCTCGTACCGACAAGGGCTTCTGCTGCGAGTTCCGAGACCAAACCCATCTGTGATCGCAACAATTGCTCGTATCCAAGGGCTTTCCCAAGATTGTTTGCAAGCAGATCGGTACGGTAATCACGTAACGCTTCTGCAGCAGACAGCAAAGAATCAGCCGCATCTTTTGCCGCGTTCTGCATTGTACTCGCTGCCTGAACTGTTTTTTTCTCCTCCAGTTCCGCTATTTTCTTCAGAGCGGCATCAAGCTCCGCCGAGAGTTCCATTGTCGCCGCCCTGACCGCTTCTTCTGCAGCTTTGGCTATTTGTTCGTCCAAAGTCTGGTTTCCTGCAGCGGTTGCCTTTTTGTACATGTCCGCACCACTGAATATGGCGTACAGGTCTTCAACAAATGGCGCTACGTTTTGGGCAAGCTCTTCTGCCTGGGTCAAAGCATTCGACAATCCTTCTTCATCGATCCCATCCGAGATACTTATAGAATTTGCAATCCGATCCATCACCGGCGCCATCATCGGCTCAATAACAGTCGAGACCAGTTGATCAACCGCGTACCGCTGCAGCCCTGACATAACACTATCCATAAAGTTCTGCACGAACGCTTGTCCAACATCTCCGCCCTGATCCGACATGGAAGATATCGCCGACATGATATTACTGGTAACAGACGATGCCGAAACACCGGTAACCTCCTCGATCAATGCCGTCCACTTGTCCACGACAGTATCGAGGTTGTCACTCACTGCATCGAGGTCGCCACCCATGGCCTCAGCCCACATGCCGGACGCATCAAAAGCCGCATAGAGTTCCTGCACTGCCGGGGCCACCGATGCCGCCGCCGATTTTGCAAGAGAAACCGCTTCGGCAAGAGCCGACGCATCGAATCCCTCGCCTGCCGTCATTGACTGCGCTATCTGGGAAAGCGGGCCTTCGAGGATCGGCATGATGGTGTTGGTCACCATCTGTGAGATTGCGGTGTTCGCAACGCCGTCAAGAATTTCGCGCGTAAACGACTCCATGAAAACCTCTCCAGCATTTTCACCACTGGATGCTGCTGAACTGAGTGCGCTTGATACCGATCCAACAACAGTATCAGCGTTAATCCCTGTTACAAGCTGAATCAAATCAGTAAGTCTTGCCTGCTCAACAAACGCCGGGGTGTGTGATTTTTGCGCAAGGTATTCGTATTTAATATTCAGTTTGTCCAGGCTCTGGCTAAACCCGGAATCAGTGAAGCTCTTGATAGAGAGCAACAGATTGTCGATAGCCTTAACCGTCTCTTGCCTGTCTCTCGCCCCTTCCACACCGTAATCAGCCATAAATCTTCGAGACCACGATAACCCATACTCTTCTAACAAGTCTGGTGTGGACCTTAACCCAGAAAGGTTTCGCCAGTTCCACCCCGACTGGCGCATCAGTTCTGCACTGAGCGGGCCGCCCTCCAGGGCCATGCCTTGAATAGCATTGAAAGCCTGTTGCCTGGCCTCATCGCGCCGTGCTCGGCGCTCCTCGTAGTCACCTCCACCAAGAATAGATGATACAAGACCGACCGCACCGCCTATGACAGCCCCGATGGGGTTGCCAGCCGCGATTTGCAGGCCCATAAGTGCACCTGAAGCCGCACCGGAAATTGCGCCACCAACCCTGCCACCGATGTTTTGGCCGACAAAGCTTGCAATGCCAAGATAGCCCTGTAACTCATTTCGGCCTTCATACATCGGATTGCCGGATTCATCATATCCAACTAAATCCCCTCTGAGATTGTCAACAGCATCAGTAAGCTGACCAAGGCCCTGTATTGACGAGCCTGTCACGGACTCAAATGCACCCCCTATGAAACCAATCGCATCAACTATCCGGGTCGTGTTGTCCGCATAGGCTTTTGCAGCAGCCTCAAAACTGCCCGCAAGATCATCATTTGCTTCTGCAAGTTTTTCATTTGCTTTTGTCACATCTTCATCCGTGTGCACAGAACTTTGCTTGATCTTTATGAGTTCAGCTTCTGCCTCGATCACCTTTTTGGTCGACTCCTCTACGCTCAGATTCTCTTCTTGCTGCCGTCTGAGCAGTTTGTTTGTCACCTTGAGCTCGGCTTCGGCTTTTCCAACAGCTTTGTGCCACCTCTCCTCGACCTTCGCTGTTTCCGATTTAACCTTGTTGTACTCTTTGGTGGCTTTCGTTACGTCATCGGTTGCTTCTTTCAGCTTCTTCTGATCGGTCATCGCGCCGTGCGCGACGTTTTCCCCCGCCTGAATCACGGCATTTACTTTTTCCTTTGCTTCCGCAAGCTCGGCCCTCGCCTGAGCAACCGTTTTGGCTTGCGTGTCTATACCGGCCATAGCGTTTTTCGCCGCTTCGGCTGCCACCTGCCAGTTTTCGGCTGCTTTGCCAGCACCGCCTATGTCTTTATCTAACTCTTCAATTTTTTTCCCGGCATTATTGGCTTTCTTTGCAAGCTGCTTGAATTCTTGCATTATCAGATCTGCTTCACCAGCACTTTTTTCCGCTGCCACAAGGAACTGCCTATTTTTGTCTTCACCCCAATAGGATTCCTTCAGCAGTGAATAGTCTTCTTTCTCGTCTGCTTTTTTAATGGCTCGCATGATTTGTTCACCGCGAGCCTTGTAGACCTCTGATATTTCTGCATCTAAAGCCCTATGTGCACGTGTCCCCTCGGATTCAAGCTGTTCTGCTATTGATATGCCAGTAAGTCTCTCTCTAATATGCGGTCCTGCACCGATCTGAGAGGCAGAATGCTGCCAACTCAATGCCATATCTTCAAGATTGGACTTCCACTTTGGCGGTAATGCTTCCCTTCTTTCCAACCACCCCCGTTCCTGCCTTATCAGGCTCAGCCGGGTCTCAATGACAATGAGCTCCTGTTCCAGCTTTTCAAGCTCACTCATTCCCGCAACTGTAAGCGTAAATGTCAGGTCCTCATACTCGGAAATGCCTGCAATCCTTTCCCTTAACTCCTCGGCAGATTCACCGCCAGAAGTAAGCGCCCTCACCAGGTCGTCGCCGTATTCAATGAGCAGAGAAATAGCGATGGACGCCAGGTCAACTTTTCCGACGAACCCGGCAAGTCCTGTTATCATGGATTTGTTTGCCGTTTGAGCAGCTCCTGTCTGTGTCTGCAGTTGCCGGAATGCACCCGCTAAAGGAGTGACGTTGCCTACGGCAGCCCGCATTCCAACACTTGTGGCTGCCACTGCAGACATCAGCCCACCGAAATCAGAGGACAAGCCTTCGACGGCTGAGCTTGCTGTTATCGCTACGGAAACTATGTCCGACAGGTCTGCGGCTACATTATTTATATCTGACGCCGCACCTCTGAGGTGGGAAAAATTGCTTGACAAATCGGACATCGCTCATATACCTCTCATTTGCTTCTCTTTATTGCATTTTCTTCAGCCTCGATACGAAAATGAGCGAGCCAGGCGTTGAACTCCGCAATCGACATTGCCGATTTCAATTCTGCAACTGTTCGCCCTCCCAATTTCTCAGCCAGCCGGAACCAGAGCCGTTCTTCCGGCCGGGCTCTTAGTTTTTTTCAATGGCATCCACCGATTCGACCGAAACCATCTGCCGTGCAATCCGTCCAATGACGGATATAATGCCTTTTTGACAAAGCGTTTCGATATCATCGTTGCTGAACAACCTTTTCCGGTTGGCATCGAGAGCTTTCGTGATTACCACCTGAGCGTTGTGATGCGCACCTGAGTACGTTTCAGGAAGCTCAACCTCAATAACATCAAGCTCTGCTGCAGTAAGTGGCGTGTAATAAATGGCCTCGTCTTTGCCAAGCTCCGGAACGGGGATCTTTTTCAACTGTTGAGCGTCATAAAGCGCTACAAACTTGTCAATACAGCGTCTTGCCATGTTTCCTGATTAGATAAAGGTTGATTCTGTGTAGTCGCCCGACACCTTGAGGACATATGTCTTTGTCACCATCTGATCCTGTGCCAGCGTTTCGGCGCCAATTGTCTCAACGTATGCCGATCCGGTTATGCTCTGGCTTCCGGTTGTAGTCCCTTCGGGAGCGAGGGTAAAATCAACCATTGTACCACCGGATGCGGCTGTCTCAAGAGCAATTTGCCCGTTCGTGTCTTCCCTGTTCTTGTTGCAGGTAATACTGATTGTCGCGCCTGATTTCGATCCGGGTCTCAGTGTTGGGACTGACTCCCCAAGTTCACTGGACGGAACAAGGACGTGGGTTCCAGGGTCCCACTCGATGCTTACATGATTCTGGATATAGTCCGGAGTTGCCCCGAGACCGAGTTTTGCAGAATTGCCGAGCATTGTTGCCATGATTATTTCTCCTTATCGGTTTGTTTAGGTAAAGCTTTTGTTTTTGAAGACTTGACAGGTTTATCACCCTGCATTTTCCATCCCTGGCCCAGAAGCCTTTTTACATGCATTCCATTAGCGAAGTCCCATACTTTCTCTTCTTTTCCCCGGGGACTGATCATTGTGACATACTTGTTCTTGTTCGCCATGTTCAGAGTTCGTCTGCGTTAACAAACCGGACATACATATATGACCTGTTTGCAGGGTTACCGGTTATTCTTTTCCGCACCGTTACGGAAAACCCTGTTTTCGTTTCTATGCGGCCTGCAACATCGGTCACACGGATATCAACAGAGGTACGGTTTTTCATGTACCCTTCGAGCGTCTCGAACAAAACCAGAGAAAGAACGTTGAACTCGTAGCGGCCAATCTTCCGGCTGAATACTTCGGACTCTTCTCTGTCCATTACAGCACTAAGCTCGGAAGTATCAAAATCACTGTCCAGTCCTACCGGACCAACATCCGACCAGGTATCAGCTCCTGACACGGAGACTTCCAATCTCTTTACTCCGCCATGCTCAAAAGCCACAGCACCCCCCTTTTGCCTTCCCTTGACAGCCTTCCGAACCACAACAAGGAACTTGAGACTGCAAGGTATGAGCGACAAGAGTATCGGGCTCGTAAACATTCGAACCGTTGTTTTCCACAAGTTGCCGGAACAGTTCAGGAGTCATTTTTCCTTGTCCCTTGTCTGTTGCTGCATGTTGCCGGGATGAACACCGTTTTCACACTTTCTTGACTGTTGATTCCCGCCGATTTTGCCGGCTGGCGGTTTCACCGGATGCTTTTACCGCAATTTGCAAGACACACAAGACAAAAAGACGGATTTGTCTCCCCATTTGGGGAGCAGTCCCCCGATGGGAAGTTTTATACAGGAAATGAAGCCGTATGAGAGGTAGTTTTGAGGAGAAACAAGGACATTATGTCCAAGGTATGACAGGCAGTGTAGTAACACTTTTTGCGAATACACACGAACTGACCCAAAGGAGTTATCATATGAGCTTATCCGCAGCGCATGAAGCCTTTAAAACACATTTCATGACCATTGAACGCACAGAAGGGAAAAAGTTTTTCCCGGCATCCGGTCAGGTCATGTATACGCCAAGCTTGCAAAACCATCTAATCAAAAACCCGCAGGAAACCGTAAACAAGATAGGATTCTTCTTACAGGGCAAGGATCCTGAGACCGTTGACAACTACACCGGTGAAATGCAATGTCTGCTCACATATCCGGAAGCCCGGACAGATAACGATTACCTTTCATCCCTTGAGCATGCAGATGATTTTCTTGCGGCAGTGAACAATACAACTATAGACGGCAAATACTTCATGACACTGAAATCCGGTCCGACCCCTATGCCGGAAAAAGGGCTTCTCGAGGTGAGAATAGACTTCCGGATAACCTCAATCACAATAGATTGAACCGGGGCCTTCTGATGTTGCCCTGTAGAGTATTGTAACCCGGCTGCATGCTTATAGTGTACAACCCTCGCCTATCCGTGTCACTTTTGCAAATTCAATGGTTGTCTTGACTGAAACCCGGAACGTGCTTTTGCACTCCGAACACCGCATTATCCGAAACTTTATAAATCCAATTGTGACGGTTCCCGACCGCGAAAAGGCAGCGGTTTTGTCACATACAGGACAACGCCCTTCTCTAAACCGTTCTGCTCTGATTTCCTGCAATTCGCGTTGTGAAATGCTCTGCATCGTTCATCTGTTTGGGTTATGCTGCTGACATCACAGCAGCGATCATACTTTCCACCGGTTCCCGCTTTTGTCTCCCTGCTTGGTTGTCAGCTTCTCAGACATCAGCATCCCACCTTTTAATCCCGTGCCTCTGCACGTCCTCGATCATCGCCCATCTTGGCCGGTCAAGCCCGACATCAATCATCATCATCGAATCCCAGAGGTTATTGTCAGCCACCTCGGCATGTGTATACGTCTTGACGCGCCGGTCAAAGCCGATGAAGTTGGCAATGTTGGGATTCTTGTCCCACCCCTGATAGGTCCTGATCACATGGTTCACCGCATCCTTTGCTCGCTGTACCGTGAACCCTTCCTCGATCATCATCTCGATCAAAAGCTGCACCTGCCCTTTCTTCATCGTCGGAAACGCAGTAAGCACACGCAGGCTCAGTTGTGCAACTGATATGTCATCAAGTAGATCATCTGTGTACAACACAAGCTCACCCGCTTGCCCGTCGTAAACCGGGGTTGGTTTTGATCCAGCCAAGGATTTCTCTGAACTCATCCGGTGTAGTGCCCGTATCATTTAACCTCCCTTCCTTTTTGTGCGCGAAATACCACTGAAAACCCTGGTAACTGCATGCGACGGCATAAGCAAGAGCCTCGACTGCTTCCAGCTCATTGCCTTTCGCCCATTTGTAAAGCTGCCTGAGAGCCACCTCCTGAGACTGCCGGTTCTTGTACCTGCTTTTGCCTACCTTCAGATAATACGGCCAGACCTTGTCCATGAACTGATCCGAGAAACCGGGATTTTCGAGAGAAGAAGTTTTTTTTGTGGGCGCCTCCCTCTCCTCTTCACTTTCACTTTCACTTTCATTTTCACTTTCCGGGGTTTTTCGGGGGTTTTTCGGCGAAGAATTTTCCGAGCCCCTGTTTTTAGCGCGTTTCCGGCCTTCTTCCCGCTCATACAGCACCTTCTGCAGCCTCTTCTTTACCCCGTTTGAGGTGAGAATTTTGCCCGATTCCCACGACTCTTTGTCGAAAATTCCTGCCTCGACGCATGTTTCTATGATGTTTTCCCAAAGTTCTTCGGAGATATTCGCTCGTTTTGCGAGGGTTTTGCGGCGAAGAACTCCCGAACAATCCAGAGTCCCGTCATTTGTCTGGTAAAGAGCTTGCCAGGCCTTGATGATAGCTGCAAATCCATCATTGCCATGAGCACACTCAACCGAGTATACTTCGTCTGAGAGATGTACATCGAGCGGGAAATAATCAAGTCCTGTTTTCGTCGGTCGAGCCATGAGGGTTTACTGTCATCAATTATTGTGGCAAAAGCTTCGGCATTGGAGACTTTTTGAAAGCGTCGCGCAGGCCCGGCATCGGTATGGCAAAGCGGACCATCAGGGTTGTAAACCTGAACTGAACCGCTGCGGGGCTTGCACCCGCTCCCCGGCTTGTCCGGTACGGCTCCCAGAGAGGACAACAGGCCGACCACTCCTGCTGTCCAGACCGGGTTACTACTCGGACTCGTACACTTCGAAATACAACGTGATGCGGCCATCCATAACAGTCCGTGCATGGCTGCCGGTAAACGTACTTGCAATACCGCCAACTACATCGTCTACCGGATTGAAACCGCCCGATGCACTGGTTCCTGCGCCCCTGCCATCGCTGCGGACGCCCTTGGCAGTGCCTGATTCAACGATATAGGCGGTAAGACCTCCGTAGTTATCGTTAAGCCATTTCTTAACCGTTGTTTCCATTCTGCCAACAGTGATATCATTTCCGTCCTTGTTGGGCTGTGCGGTAATCTTCAGATACTGTGCTGTTGTTGGAAGAGTAGTGTTGACTACGATTTCACATTCCTGTTCAAGCCCTTCAAACACCTCGACTTCATCAATCCCGCTGATCGTCATGCGCACCCCATTATCCGTTCTGATCTCCGTCCAGTCCGGTCGCATGGCTGAATCAAGTTCATGCCTTGCACTGACAAGACTCCCCTCTGCACCTTCGAAACTGTATAGCTGCGGCGTTTCAAACCCCGTGTTTGGTGCTGCCGGTAGTGGTGGCAAGTAATCAGGGTAATCGATATCAATTCCTACTACATTGCCTGTAGCATGAACACCTTCATTGTTCGCGGTCGCTGTTTGCCGCTGTTGCTGCTGCTGTGTGTCAGTCACATAGAGCGACGGGTTGAAATAGGTCTCGATTGTCGCCTTGAATGCCGCGTTAAATGCAGCATCAAAAGCGTCGTTGAAAACAGGTGAGTTTATGACCGTAGCCTCCGCATCGGCACTTGCTGAATGGTTGCTCTTGTTAATAAGTGTTGATTCTGCATTTGCTTTTGCATTGCCTCCGTGAACATTGTCCCCAACATGAGTTTTGCCCGTCGCATAAGCCGGCACAGTAAGTAATAGCGCAAATGCGTAAATCAGTAAAGACTTCATGGTTTTTCTCTTGTTTTGTTATTGCAATACACGTCCTGTCATCATCTTTTTGAAAAGGCGCTCAACTGCTTCTGATTTTTTTTCCTTTTTCATGTTGCCTCTCCTCCCGCTTTCCCACCCTTTATCATTTCGTCAAGCTCAGACTTGAGATAGTACGATCTACCTCCGTCATCGCAGTGCGGAGTGATCACGCCTTCCTGCAGTCTCCGTCCAAACGTCGTGTTGGAAATGCCCAAATACCGTGCGGCCTCCGTCCTGTTGTATCGTTCCGGTACTTTTATCTTTTCTACTTCCTCGACCAACCCGGCAAGCTCACACTGCAGCTCCTTGATGTGTGTTAAGATCAACCCTGCCACATGCGGGAGATCGTCAAAACTGTATCGGTCAATTATTTGTGTCATGATTCTGAGATTATGCCGTCCTCGTCGAGGACGTGCTTTTTCATCCTGGTCTGGCTGCCGCAATTCCCACAATCAAGCATCACCCTGCCGTCAGACGTTGTGTGCTCACGCATCTCGGCACGCTTGATGATCGTGCCGTCTCGCAGAACAACCTGAGTCAGCAGTTCCCCTTCCTGCAGTATGATTGTCATGATCCTGTCTCCATAAGTTTTTCATTATGAGATTTCGACCTCAGCGCGGCTATCTTTTGCTCGATCTTTTCTGCCTTTTCTTCCGCCTTGTAAACTTCCTGCCAAAAAAGGAGTTCCACTTCTTTGTCCCCTGTATCGAGCGCCTTGTATACTCCGCGGATCGTTATGTTTCTCCCGCATTGGCATAGTTCTTGAAGGACATTAGGAAGCACGTTGCGATATGGAGGTTTCCGGCAATCAATATCACGAATAGTTCTGCTCATGGTTTATGTGGTTATATTGTCTTGATAGGCTCTCAGTTTAATTATAGATAAAATATCTTAATGACAAGAGACAAATTGTCTAAAAAATGGAAAAAAGGGCCTCACTGGAAAAGAATCGAGGCTATCATGAGTCATTTTAAGATTGAAAGCCAGAGCAAGCTTGAAGAGATAACAGGGACTCAAAACTCCTTAAGCCAATACTTTAGCCCTCCCGAAAAACCAAAAAGGAGAATGATCACGCTTGCAGACAAATTATCTAAATCTTTAGGGATAAACTCAGACTGGTTTTTAACCGGCAAAGGGGAAATGTTTTTGAAGGATGTGAAGGGCAGAGACGAGATATCAATGCATTATGAACAGATAGGAAAAACAATGCATGATGTGTTCAGAAGCATTTTGAGGCAGGAAGAAGCAAAAAAAGAACGTATCCCGACTCGCTTCAGCGAAAACACAAACGCCTCCGTCCCCCTCTATCTGCATCCGGTAGCAGCCGGTCCAGCAACAGACTCAACAAGCCCTGTAGAAGAATACCTCGATCTGCCAAAGCATATGATAGCGCACCCTGCAGAGACTTACGCCGTAAAAGCATCAGGTGACAGCATGGCAGGAGTAAGTATCGAGGAAGGAGATATACTCATCGTCGACAGCAGCCTGGAGGCACAGAACAAGAATATTGTGATAGCCTCCATTAACGGAGAGCAGACAGTAAAGCGGCTTTGGAAGGAAGGCGAAAAAATCAGCCTGCAGCCGGGTAACAGCCATTACGAGCCGATAGAAATCACGAAAGAGATGGATTTTCGAATACTGGGAGTGGTTACGTGGGTGATAAGAAAAACAGCGTAAATGCAGAGGCCCGGACTGAGCCGGGCGATCTCATGGGTTCTCATCGGAATCTTCCTCAACAGCATGAAGTCGCTTTACAATCGGCATCAACACTCTCCGATTTACCGGCTGACAGCGCATTATAAGGAAAAACCCCTTTCAATGAAGGCGTCACGCGCCCCGACGCAACGCAAAGCTGCTTATATTCGCCCTCGAATTTCTTGAGGAAATCAAACAAGACATCCCCGCAGAAAGCATGTATCTTCGTAATAATCTCTTCGTCACCATCAACCTGCCTTGCAATTTCGACAAGCTTTCCGAGTTGTTCCTGGATGGCATACACATACGGCTTGATCTGCCCGGCAGCAGGAAGCGAGGTATCCTCGAAGAACAATGACATCGTTACACCCAAAGCAGAAAGATACTGCAAAACATCTCCCATTTTAAGCTGCAGATCATTACCGGCTTCCATTCTGGATATTTTGCTTGGATCACACCCCATTCGCTCAGCCAGCTCTCTTTGAGTCACGCCTTTGCCCACCCTCAACTGAAGAAGATTATTGACAATCCTGCTGTTTTCCACTTCTTCCTCAATCTCTTTTTTCACTGCATCATCTTCAGTCAGAAATGCAGCAGCGTCTCCCACCGATGTGTATCGCTGCTTCTTAGCCATCACGCTCCTCCTTATTCGTGTCAATCAATCTTGTTGTTAATTTTCTTGTTCAAGCAAGACGCTTGATAATAGTTTTTGCCGCAGCTATATCTGCCTGTTGTGTCTCCTTTGTCCCAATTCCAAGGATATATATGGTTCTTGTCTTGCCATCAGGATACACGTACAATCTCAGAGCTTTTGCGGATCTCACACCGCTTTCCCCAACCCTGAACAGTCCCTTCCCCTCCGACCTGAAAAAAGCCGGATGATAGTGAAGTTCCGAGAGTTTAGCGCCTTTCTCCAATAAGTCCTTTATTTTATTAAGGTTATTAAAGCAGGAAATAAATTCTTTCTTGTGGTTTTTCTTTATACGCTTAAACCTCGATTTACTTGCATAATCAGGATTTAATTCCCACTGCTCTTGCATAATAATCAAATTAAACCACAAATAATTGCAGAATTCACATATAATAGCATAAATAAGTCAAAAATTCAACAATCCTTCCTGAATAAAATATGCGAACCGGCAGGGCGGATCAATCTCCCGGGGTACGGAAGAACCGAGGTGATGAGGATGACCCTATTCTTTTGAAATCTTGATATTTCCTATTGTAGCAACTTTCATCTCGTCAACGATCTTTGCGTAAATCTGCGTCGTCCTGAGATCGCTGTGGCCCAGCATCTTGCTTACCGTAACAAGTGGCGTCCCTGCAGACAGCTGCAAAGTGGCCCAGGTATGCCGGAACCAGTGAAACGTCACCGGCTTATCTATGCCGGCGGCAGCAACCCATTCCCGGATAACCTTTGTTCCGCGCAATCTCTTTCTCAAACCATCAAACAGCGGATTCCTGCACTCTTCACGCTGCTCGACGATAATATCCCTGGCCTCATCAGGGACAGGCTCAAACATGAGCATTCCGGTCTTTTGCTGCTGATACCTGATAAAATGCACTTGCTGTTTTCGACCGTTTACAACCCTTGTTTCGTTCACCAGGCACTCATTCGGATCGAGCTGCTCGATATCAGAAACTCTCATGCCGGTAAGAATCGACAACAGTCCCGCTCTCTTGACAAAAGCATAACGGCAACCGGCTTGTGCAAGAGCCAGCACCTCATCAGCCATTAAGTACCCACGGCGAGATTCAGGAGGCGAAATCGATTTAACCCTTTCGGTTACCCGATCTTTGAGCAAACCTTCCCGATACGCCTCATTCAGCACTGTTCGGAGCCGGGCGAAATATCCCGCTGCACACCCCTGGGAATGACTGTTCAGCAGGTGTTGCCGATACCCTGACAGGAACTCTTTAGTAACAGCCGAAAACGGAACCTTATCACCCGCATACATCATGAAAGCCGACAGCGCGGTTTTGTATGCCAGAGCAGTTCCGGTCTTTTTACCCTCTGTGAATTTGCGGTAAAACCCTACAAGATCACCTGTTTCATGACGACCGGCTTGCAGAAAAGACAAATCATTGCTATTTATCATCAGCAAGATTTCAGCCTTGCGCTTCTCGGCCATCAGCATATATGCGCGGTTTTCCGCTCTCTGCCGGGCGTTTGAAGGCTCGGCGTGCAGCCTTATACCAAGGCTTTTCCAACGAGTGGCTTTTCCGGTTGCAGGGTTCGGCAAAGGAGGACTGAAATCCAGGACAAGACTATAGTACTTCCCGGATTTCAGCAGGCGCTTTCTGATAGTGATGTGCACTGTGTCGTTTGTATCGTGAAGAAAGCAAGTAATACACCCATGATACAAAAATTTGGCTAAAAACAGGCAAGATTAAATACCAAAGAAAACCGAGCAGAAAGCTAATGGTCTTTATAAAAACAATTTAAGAACAACAAGAAGTACGTTAATGCTCAAATATCAATATCGCTCCTATACAGCAGATAATCTTCATAACCTTCCTCAGTACGGAAAACTGCCCGAAGAGCAGCTTCGGGCCATAAAAACCGTAGCTGCCGTGTATCCATTCAGGGTAAACAGTTATGTAACCGAAAATCTGATTGACTGGTCCAACATTCCTGAGGATCCGATGTTCAGACTGACCTTCCCTCAGGATAAAATGCTCGATCCGGAAGACTTTGAACGAATATCAGGGCTCATCAGAGCCGAAGCCGAGCCAGAGGTGATCCGCCAGGCGGCAAGAGAAATACAACTCCTGCAGAACCCCAATCCTGCCGGACAGATGGAGCTCAATACTCCCCGTGTGGATGATGAATTTCTTCACGGTATTCAGCACAAATACAGGGAAAGTGTACTGTTCTTCCCTTCTGAAGCCCAGATCTGCCACGCTTATTGCACCTACTGTTTCAGATGGCCACAGTTTTCAGGACTTGAAAGCCTTAAATTTGCAAACAACGATGTCAGGTTACTGATCAACTACCTCGAAGAACATCCCGAGGTAAAAGACATTATCTTTACCGGAGGCGATCCGATGGTAATGAGTACCAACCTGATAAAAAAGTACATCCAGCCCTTGCTGAACATACCCACCATAAGAACAATCAGAATAGGAACAAAAGCACTGAGCTGGTGGCCTTATCGCTTTACCTCAGAACGCGACGCCGATGAATTGCTGAGCTTCTTTGAGCAAATCGTATCATCAGGCAAACATCTTGCCATCATGGCGCATAACAGCCACCCCAGAGAAATCGAGACACCGGTAGCCGCTGAGGCCATTCGCCGTATTCGGTCGACCGGCGCAGTCATACGAAGCCAGTCACCTATTGTTCGGCATGTCAATGACGACGCCCGTACCTGGGAAATCATGTGGCAGAAGCAGCTTCAACTGGGCATTATCCCCTACTACATGTTCCTCGAAAGAGATACCGGCGCCAGGCACTATTTTGAAATCCCTCTCGCCCGGGCGTTTGAAATTTTCAATACCGCCTATCAGAAAATGTCCGGACTCGGCAGAACCGTGCGAGGGCCGTCAATGTCCTGTTCACCAGGAAAAATTATTGTTGAAGATATCACTGAAATCAATGGCGAAAAAGTGTTTGCCCTGAAATTCACACAAAGCAGAAACCCCGAATGGACAAACAAGCTGTTCTTTGCAGAATACAATGAATCTGCCTCGTGGATAGATGACCTCACTCCTGCCTTCGGTCATGATGAGTTCTTCTTTGAAAAAGAAATGGATGAGCTTTACAGCTACTATTAACCAAATAATCAACACCAATTATACAAGCCAATACAGCACAAATACACACGCTGTATTGGCTTTTTTATTCTACAGATATTCGATTAAATAAAAACATAAAACAATAATAATGGATACAATAAAAATCATAAAATAAAACGGACTTATAATAAAACATACTTTATACAAAATAACTTATCAATTTGTTTTACAAACACTTAATTATATTAAAACAAAATATATTCAAACATTGAAGAGCAAGATTTTTTTGCAATTAACATCAAGTTATGAGTCAATTATACACATATTTTATTGAAGATATATCGGCAGATATCAGAGGATCTTTGCTCAGCGGACAAAGCTTTAGATGGTACTCTTATCAAGACAGTGAACAGAAATATTTTGGTGTAATTGGTGACGACTTGTTCATTCTTGAAAACAATGAAAACGATTGGTATACCGTGACAACAACGAAAAAATTCTCCTGTGATGAAGAGTTTCATGAATTTATCGGCTTTTACTTCAGCCTCGATATAAATCCGGACGACCTCTTCCCTGCCGGGCTCTGTGAGCAGTATCCCGGTATCTGGAGGCTGATCAAACCCTATTTGGGCATAAAAGTCCTGCGACAGAATGCATTTGAAACTCTTGTTACCTTTATGTGCGCTCAGGGGCTCGGCATGAATATCATAAGAAGGCAGATATCCTATTTGACGAGAGAATACGGGAAAGAACACACCGTGGACATAGCCGGTAAACCCTTTACCTACAACAGCTTCCCTTCCCCGGAAACCCTTGCCGGAATAGCTCCGGACTCCCTGCGGCTCTGCACGAACAACAATTGCATAAGAGCGACAAACATCATAAAAGCGGCTTACAGCGTCGCAACCGGCCAACTCGACCTGGAAGACCTCCAAGACCCCGATATGCCCTTAGAAACGGCCAGAGAGCGACTTTCTTCTCACTCAGGCATAGGCAACAAGATTGCCGACTGTGTCCTGTTGTTCGGTCTGCATCGTTTTTCGGCATTCCCCATAGATACGCACGTACGCCAGTATCTGGCAGCATGGTTTTCAATCGACAAGGCACTGCAATCATTGACCCAAAAGAACTATCTTTTCCTTCAGGAAGAGGTCTCGCGCATTCTGAACCCTGAATTTGCCGGCTTTGCCGGGCACATCCTTTTCCACTGTTGGAGAAAAGAGGTTAAGCATCTGACCTCCTTTTAATACGCAACCACTTGTCACCATGAGCAGAAAAAACCCTATTGCAGTGATACACAGCCGTCTTGTTGCATTGTTGATTGCTGCCATGTTTCTCGGTTCCTGTGCAACCGTTCCCGTAACGGGACGTTCCCAGCTCAACCTTGTCCCCTCCTCTTCCATGCTCTCATTGAGCAACGAGCAGTACAACGATTTTCTCCGCAAAAACAAGCGGAGCAAAAACAGCGCGGAAACTGCCAGGGTAAAGCGTGTCGGCAGTAAACTGAAGGTTGCTGTTGAACAGTATTTTCGGCAGCGCGGCCTTGCATCGGAATTGCGAAATTACTCCTGGGAATTCAACCTTATTGAAAACAAATCAGCCAACGCCTGGTGCATGCCCGGTGGAAAAATCGCAGTCTATACCGGCATTCTTCCCTACACAAAAAACGATGCGGGCATGGCTGTTGTCATGGCTCATGAAATCGCTCATGCCGTCGCCAAACATGGCAATGAACGCATGAGCCAGATGCTCCTGACACAGATGGGAGGCATGGCCCTGAACTCAGCACTCAGTTCAAGCCCTAAAAAAACCCGCCAAATGTATATGACAGCGTTTGGCGTCGGTTCACAACTTGCAGTTGTACTCCCCTACAGCCGGCTTCAGGAGTATGAAGCCGATAAAATCGGACTGATTTTCATGGCCATGGCCGGTTACAACCCGAAAGAGGCAATCGGTTTCTGGGAAAGAATGACGAAATCATCAAAAAGAGGAAAACCGCCTGAATTTCTCAGCACCCATCCTTCCGACGCGTCCAGAATCCGCCAGATCAGAAATGCGATACCTGATGCGATGAGATATTACAGGAAGTGAATGGGAAAAGAAACTATGAAGAAAGTCCTTGTTGCCGGCGCTTCGGGGTATATCGGGCGGTACGCTGCTCAAGCATTCAAACAGCAGGGATGGTTTGTCCGGGCGTTTGTACAAGGCTCTGAAAAACTCAAACGTCCAGGCCCTTTCGGAAAACCTGCACTTGACGGCGTGGCGGATGAAATCGTAACGGGTGACGCCACAAAACCGGACACGCTGCATGACATTGCGGATGGGATAGATATGGCCTTTTCCTCGATGGGTCTTAGAAGTTCGAGACCCGGCCTGACCTATCATGATGTCGATTTTCTCGGCAACATCAATATCCTGCAGGAAGCCATGCGCCACGATGTGCACAAGTTCATTTACGTTTCCATTTTCAAGGCTGCGGAGATGATCGAGATGCAGATCGTCAAGGCCCATGAAGATTTTGTTCAGGCGCTGAAGAATTCCGGTATCGACTACTCCATCCTGCGGCCGAACGCCTATTTTTCCGACATGATACAGTTCCAGAAAATGGCTGCTTCAGGCGTCATCATATGGCCCGGTGACGGAAATTTAACGATAAACCCAATTCACGGTGAAGATATGGGAGAAATCTGCGTCGATGCCGCCGCTCCCGGTCATCAGGATATCGATATCGGTGGGCCGGACATCTTTACCTACAAAGAACTGTTCACTCTTGCTTTCACATCCATCAACAAACAACCAAGAATCATCTTCATCCCCCTCTGGATCGTCCAAGGCCTTCATACCCTCATAAAACCTTTAAACGCACGCATAGCCGACATGCTCGCCTTCGCCATTGCCGTCAACACCATCGACAACGCCGCACCTCGTTACGGCAAGCAGCATATGAAAGATTTTTTCGAGAATTATGCAAAGAAGAACTTCTCTGATTGAAGGCTATCAATAAAGCAAACGAAACTGCCTTTCTTATTGTAAATATAACGACCAACCTGGTCTTAGAAATTTAAGCACTTGGTTTTAGAAAAATAATGGCAACAGAAGAGTGGGAATGGTGATGACAAAAAAATACTTCACATTCTTCCGAGAGAGCAATTAATCATTGCGTGTTTCTTCCCACAATAGGCTCTCAATAGTCTCTAATTACTTTTGAATCAGATGCTCCCCAGAAGGGGCTTCATTGTTTGTCTGTTATATTGGAATATGACTACGAGCGCAACAAATAAAAAAACAATGGAAAGTTACACGCTATATTTCCCGTTTAGGTTGGCCCCAAGTCATGATATAAAAGAACTGGATGAACCCTATATAACAGAAAAATCCGGACTCAGTCTAAAAATCAGAAAAGAAGGCGATATTTATTCTCTTACGATTGGCGAGTTTCCAAGCAAAAAGGCAGGAAAATTGTTCATTCGCAAACTCTGGCCAAGTTTAATGTGGGCAATGCTACATCAAGGACTCTCGCCAGAAGCCAGCCTGTCGTTTCAAGAGATACGGTATTATGATGACCCTTTCCAAGCTGCAGAGAACATCTCTAAATCTTTGGGGCAAAAGATAAAGAAAGTAGATGGCGGCATCTGTGGGGACCGCCCGGCCATCTACCCCACAGGTAAAATTGTCTGTGGGGTAATAGCAAATGCGCCTTCACTCTCGTTAAGTTTTTCACCGGATAAGACAGTCGATTATATTGTTGAAGCCTTGGCAATGCCATCACTTGAACACGTCTCGGAAGACCCAAAGTTAAAACTAGCAATAGACCTTTATAACTCTTTCTTCCGTGAATCAACTGCGAATGCTCAATTTCTGACACTTATTATGGCCTTGGAAGCTCTCGCACCTCGTGAAGAAAGGCATCAGTGTGTAGTCAAAGCTATTAATGAGTGGGTAGATGAACTGAAACATTTACAATCTTTATTCGATAAAAAAAGTGAAGAATGGAAAGCATACGACTCACTTATAGGCGATATTAGTCGTCACAAAAAAGAAAAATCTCATCGTTCCCGCATTCGTAGCTTGGTCTATTCTGCACTGCATTGTTCAGATGCAAAGGCTCAGGAGCTATCCAAAAAAGCAGTAGAGCTTTACGATATGAGAGGCATGCTGGTTCACACGGGACAAGTAAAAAAAGGCACAGATTTAGGCAGTGCAGTTGAAGATCTACGATATATAGTAGTTCGAGTCCTTAAAGCTCGATTTCTTCAAATCTCTTGCTCTACCTGATCCCTCCTACTATTATGCTATACTTTGTCTTAGAAAGTTGTAGTGCCATGCCAGGCTTGGATTCGCAGCTTTTGGAAAGCTAAGCCTGAATCTCCCAGAAGGGGCTTTTGGCAGTAGCTTCTTGCCTTGTCACTGCCCCTTAGGTATTTATTGACATGCAGAGCTGCAAGGCAGCCCTCCGAGGCAACGATAATTGCCTATTTTATCTCTTTGCATAAAACATCACCTGCAGCTGCAAATGTAAAGAAGAACTTAGGAAAATTAGCAGATCTCTCGATATGGATCAATTAAAAGCCGTTACACATGCCAACGACCGCTAAAGATTTCTTCGGGTTAATGGTTGAGCCAACTGTTACCGAGTTCACAAAGTCCCCCTATGATCTTCGGCGTGGACTTCTGGCTGCATTGGTTTTACATCATATGGTCGACTACCTTGCAGTTGAAAATGCGACGTCAACCGACCGAAAGAGCCTGAAAGATCTCCTGCATTCCAAACGAAAGCATATAATTGAAAAATGCCCGGAGTTTGAGTTCATAAGAGATGTAGCTGATGCAACTAAGCATTGCAAACTTAGCACAGACCCCAAAAAACCGCGAGACGTGCCATCATCATCTCAGCTCTCAGGTACACCAGGCATGTTTGAAGCACCTTTTGGGGAAGGTGTTTTTGCGGAGGCTGCTGAGGTTTATGTAGTTATGAAAGACAATTCCAATAAGCTACTATTACCAGCCATAACGACCTTGTTTGACACTTTACGCTCAGAGATACAATGCCATTGATAAAGCATCTTCCAAACCACCCTGATTCCCTCATCCCTGAAAAATTCCTATAGTGAACTTGCTACATTTTCACGCGTGGGGGTGTTCCGTACAGCCCGATGTCGCACCCCCCACGGGTGTGTGGATTGAAACGATAACGAGCATCCAGTTCCAGAGGCCTATGGGAAATTGAGAGATGGTAGTTGTAGAATAAGTGAGAAAGCTACAATTAATCCTGTTCATCAGCCAAAACCAGAATCCTCTGTTTCACATCATCGGTAACCCACATCCCTGCATTAGCCAAACGATCGACATAAAGTCCAACCTTTTTGATAAATCCCTTACTTTTTGTTTCCAATAATATTTTAAGGGTTCCCCAAACTTGTAAACCCGCTGCACGAGCTGTTCGTCGGGCAAGCATATCATCAAGCAAAACAACATATTGTGGATTTTCAAGCGCGAGAGACATTGCAGCCAATTCGCCTGGACCAAGATCTAAAGACAACCATTCAGAAGATTGCACTTTCGGGTTAACTGTTTTTAGCCACGAAAACTTTGTTGGATCAGGCACATCATATCCTTTATTTTGTCCATCCAATAGCTCGGCTTTTACTGCTTCAGGCACCCAAATTTCCCCGAAAAGCTCTGGGAGCCATTCAATTCCCTCAATTCGGTATAGATAGAGTAATGGAGATGTATTGCTTATAGCATTAAGCATGCTCTTCTTCTAAATCATGTAACTCGGAAGTAAGGGGAAAAACACTATATCGGCTGAGGCTGAGTAAAAATTCTACCCGGCTCATCCCAGCAAGTTCGGCTGCACGGCCTGAGGAAAGTCGTCCCATTTCAAACAACTTGACTGCAGCAAGCACACGCAACTCTTTCCCAAAAGCATGGGCATCCGTCTTTTCTGCAAGTAATATCTTTTCGGGAATATCAACTGTAATATGCTGAGCAGCCATGATTCACCCTTTTTGAACTTTCGGTTAATGAGCTATCATTCTTGTTATTAACAACTGTAATAACATATAAAACTTATCAATAATTCACTCCCCGCGTAACAGGACGATTCCATTTCACCATTTTCCGAGTTGAGTAAATTCGTAAAAATGGGTACCGGATCAAGTCCGGCATGGCTGTATGCCTGAAATAGCACGCCTATTCCCCTGTCGAACAATTAACCATTGGCGGATGTTAGGGTTACAAGTAGCAAACCATAACATTTATCAACAGCTATCATGAAAAAGGCACTTGTAGCGGGAGCTTCCGGCTATCTTGGAAGGTATGTCGTCAGGGAATTCGCCGAAAGGGACTACAGCGTCCGGGCACTTGTGAGAAACCCGGAAAAGCTTGCAACGGAAGGCCCCAATCTCGAACCTCCAGTTGCTGATGTCGCCGACGAGGTGGTAACGGGTGATGCAACCGACAAGGCATCCCTGAAGGATGTCTGCAAGGGTGTGGATATCGTCTTTTCCTGCATGGGGCTCACCAAACCGCAACGTGACGTCACGAGCGAGCAAATCGACCACCTCGGCAACAAGACCCTGCTGGAAGACGCCCTGCCTCATGGTGTAAAGAAGTTCATCTACGTCTCGGTCTTCAACGCCGAAAAGATGATGGACGTCGATGTCGTCCAAGCGCACGAACGTTTCGTACAAGACCTTCAGGCGTCCGGCATATCCTCCACCGTCATCCGGCCAACCGGCTTCTTCTCCGACATGGGCATGTTTTTCTCGATGGCGCGTTCAGGGCACATGTTTTTGCTCGGGGACGGCACCAACCACGTCAATCCGATCCATGGAGCCGACCTCGCCAAAGTCTGTGTCGATGCCGCAAAAGGCAGTGAAAAGGAAATCTGCGTTGGAGGACCGGACATCTACACCTTCAATGAAACCGTCACCATGGCGTTCGAAGTCCTTGGCAAAAAACCGTGGATCACACATATTCCCATGTGGATCGGTGACGCTGCGCTTTTCATCACAGGCTTCCTCAACAAACCCCTGGCGAGCGTCATGTCCTTTGCTGTTTCGGTCAGCCGGATCGACAACGTGGCCCCGGCAAGAGGCAGCAGGCATCTGAAAGACTTCTATCGTGAACTGGCGGCAAAAAAAGTGTAGAGCACAGCTACATTCCGCATCTTTCGGAGAAACACTTATGGGTACCTCGATTTATGAATGGGGTATGAACTCACGGTCCGGATGACAATATCACCGGGCAGTGCAAAAGAGCCCGGCGAACCAATAGTTGCAGTGAATTTTTGGAAACGGCAGCAGCCAAGTATCTTATAAAAAAGAAACATACACATGTTTCTGCAGCAGTACTCTTGATAACACATTTTCCCGGGGAGGACTGTCATGAACAACAGAAACATCGATGTCCACTGCCACTTCTTCAATGCAGCCTTTGGATTCAACGAACTTCTGGAAGCCGGATGGAGATTACTGCAAGGCGATTACCCTTACAAAAGTGATGAGTTGCTCAAAGCAAAAGCCCTGCCGGTCACAACCCGCAAGGTTGTCGGCTACGTAAAGTATATCGCCTCGCTTCTTGTCACAGCGGCAAGAAGCCCCCAAGCCAATTACGATTATGAACAGGATTGTTATGCAAAAAGTCAATGGCATCCGTCACGGCCGATCATCACCGTACCGCTCATGATGGATATTTTTTTCGCGTTCGACAACGGCTCCCGGCAGCAAAGAAAAACACGGCTGGAAGCTTTGCCTGCTGCCGAGCGTAAAACGGCCATTGCTCCGGCATCGGTCTCCGAACGGGAAATCCGAACGTTCGATGAATTTGCCGAAAAGATGAAAAACATGGTCATCGAGGAATACAAACGGCAAGCCGCCCGAAAATCGGTTGCCGGAATGTATACACCGAAAAGCGCTCTCCCTGTTGCCCGTGAACTTGATCGCGTGATTGCAACATTCAAGGCCGAAGCCATGCCTGCCGTGGCAACAAAAGGCTTGCCGTCCGGCGGCAATGTACAAATGACAAGAGGTTACAAGAAACATCTGAAAGAACTGAAAGCACTCCGGAAAAAGAACCCCGATACCGTATTCCCGTTTCTGGCTGTCGATCCAAGACGGATCGGTATAGAAAAGCTTGTCAGGGATCAGGTTGTCCGCGGCAGTTTCCATGGAGTAAAACTGTACTGCCCGTTAGGCTACCTTCCCTCACATCCCGATCTGTACCCGATCTACAAGCTCTGCATCAAGCACCACATTCCCGTTACCGCCCACACGTCTCCAGGCGGATTCCCGTCACAATGCAGCAACATCCGGACGCTGAGCAGAAAAAAAGACGGCACCGTTGTGCCCGTTGTTTTTGACAAAAAAACGTTTGAAGCAACCCATCCCGTTAAAAAAGGAGAAAAAGCGCAAAGCTTGTTTTTTGCCAACCCGGAAAACTGGACCGAGGTGATCGAGAGCGACGGGCTCGATACACTACATATCAATTTCGCTCATTTCGGCGGGCAGGAAGACATCAAAAAATACGCAGCGGGGTCTGCAGACCCGACAAACTGGACAGCCCGGATAATAGGACTGATGAACCGGTTCAAGCATGTGTACGCCGATATTTCCTTTTGCCCTGATGATGATATGCTGCAGGCAATCGACGCCATTGTTTCACGGCATCCGATTGTGGAAGAACGGCTCATGTTCGGCACCGATTTTGTAATGCTCATGATAGATAAAATCGGGCTTCGGAACTATTTTAATCAGTATACAGGAATCAAACCGCGCATGATGACGGCAAACCCGCAAGCGTTTCTCAGGTACATCAAATAATCCCCATCAGATTTTCCATTGATCTTCCCCCAAAGAACCTGACAAATGAATGATTCAGTTATCTTATTTTTTTACATATCGTTAAAGGAAAAAAGAAGTTTAATTACCCTTGATGTGCTGAAATAATAAACTTGCAAAACACTTCTTTATCATGTATTTTTTACTGTTATCGTACAGCAAAAATACTGTTCGTGACAAGTCCCCCGCCCTCCAATACGTATAACATATCGCGGCGTTTTGTTGTAACAGTAAGGCAGTAAGCAACTTCCTGTTTAGACGCCTCTGTTACTGTTCTGCCGGGCAGACAGCGAATTTCACGATCAATCCGCAGTACGATATCATTCGCCCGCACTTTCAACCTGTAACATACGAAAGGATAACATTATGAAACAGACACAAGGGATTCTTTTAAACAGCCACTTCACAAACAAGATGAAAATCGGAGGTGAGCTCGGATGGTTTATCAGGGAAGACTCTTCGGCCTCGACAGGTTACACCTGGAGCTGCATTCCCGACAACTCCGGCGTATACGAACTGGTGGAAGAGATTTCACTCCATGCATCCACTGATGCCACCGGCGTACCGGGAGCAATCATCTGGATATTCAAAGCCGTGAGGGGAGGCACGGGGTCAGTCATGTTTGAGCTGCGGGCTCCAGGAACCGGAAAAGTCAAGGAGCACCCCACTGTGACTATAGAGGTTGAGTAGTAGAGAAAATTTTTAACACGGATTAGCAAAAAAGCTGCCCACCTGTTCCCTGTAATGCGCGAACGCCTCTTTTCCTTTTACAGTAATCCGGTAGAGGGAAAGAGGAACGCGCTTGCTGTATGTCTTGTCACAATAGACGTAACCGGCCTCTTCAAGCTTCCTTAAATGCACGCTGAGATTTCCATCGGTAGCTCTTATGTTATCACGTATCTCGATAAACGAGGCCTGCTCGGTTTCATCGAGATAACAGAGCGCTGCAAAACGGATCCGGGAATGAATAACCTTGTCCAGTTGCTTGTAATTGAAATCCTTTTGCGAACCTTCCCCTCTTTTTTTTGTCTCTCCGGCCATGTGTACAATACACTCGATTATCAACGCCAGTAAAAGTGAACTCCAAAAAACTTTTTTCCACCATATAAGACACTTTCTTTATTAAACAAAGTACTCTTAAAACAAAAAAAGGAAAACATTAGCTACACTTTGCCATATTTGCAGTAAACAACAACACATGCCTAACGAGAAAACCAGCATAAAGTCATATACCCGCCGGGAGTTGCACGAGATCGTCACAGCGCTTGGCGAGCCGAAATACCGGGCCGATCAGCTGCATCGATGGCTGTTCAGCGACCGGACAGCAGATTTTGACAGCATGACGAATCTTGGCTCGAATCTGAGAGACAAGCTTTCAAAGCGGTATTTCATCCCTTCATGCTCGATTGCGAAAGAACTGCATGAACCTGCCTCGAGTCGAGGTTCCGGAACCTCGAAATTTCTGGTAAAACTTCATGACGGACAGGCTATTGAAACCGTGCTCATACCCTCTGCCGACAGAAAAACGGTATGCGTTTCTTCACAGGTCGGTTGTCCGTTGCACTGCTCGTTCTGCGCAACCGGATACATGGGCTTCACGCGCAGCCTCCTTGCCTCGGAAATTGTCGAACAGGTTTCCCTTGTCAACGACAGGATTTCCGGTCAATCAGGGAAGGATCATGTCAGCAATATTGTGTTTATGGGCATGGGAGAACCTTTGCTCAACCTGCCTAACGTTTTTGAAGCCATCGAAACACTGACACATGAGGGTTACCGGCTTGCAGTGTCTCAGCGAAAGATCACGATCTCAACTGTCGGGCTCGTACCTCAAATAAGCGAGATTGCCCGGTCAGGCTTTACCACCAAACTTGCAGTATCTCTCCATGCTGCAGACCAGGAAAAAAGAGCCTCACTGATTCCCTCTGCAAGAGAACACACGCTTGAGAGTCTGCAACAAGCCCTTGAACAGTACGTTGCGATAACAAATGAGCCGGTAACACTCGTCTATATGCTCATAGAAGGGATAAACGATACGGAGAGCGATGCAAAAAACCTTGCAAGGTTCGGACACGGTTTTTTATGCAAAATTAATTTGATTGATTATAATTCAATAGTTAACATGAAGTTTAATCCTGTAAAGGCACAACGGCGGGACTGTTTTATTCGAACACTTGTCGATGCAGGTTTGCATGTCACGGTACGCAAAAGTTACGGGACGTCAATCAACGCAGCATGCGGTCAGTTGGCTATAACAGAAAAAAACAAGGTTGTCTCCTGACCGGATTAATCACAAAATGCAGAGAAAACCATGGATTTACTGGATTTCGTTCCCTTTAGAAATGAATTGAATAAAGCATATCACGGCCTGACTGATAATGCTAACCAGACCTCGGAAAATCCTGTTTTCGATGAACTGAAAGTCAGACGCTTTGCCAAGCCGCTTAAAGAAGCTGCCGATTTCATTGCAAGTAAAATCGAGCATTGGGTTGGCTGGAACCTCAAAAGCAGAAAAACGTCGGTCGGCGGCATGACAATGATTCGCGCCGAAGTTTTTTCCTTCGCCCTTCTCGGCACAAAAATCATGGTAACTTTCGGGCTTTCCGAGGAAATGGACCGGAATGGTTTGCCCATAACAACAATCAACTCAAAAGCTGAAACCGAAATCGAATCCAGAGGCGATTTAGGTGAAAGCAGACGGGTTATACGAATGGTACTTTCCGCACTTGATTTTGAGTTCAGAAAAGCTCACGTCAAGGATGACGAGTATCTGTTCAGGTCTCTCGACCCGAAAGGTCAGACTCAGGCCCTGCAGGAGCTTTTTGACAATGCCGGGCTGCAGAGCAAACCGGTCGAAGAAAAGAAAAAACCAGCCAAGCAAGCAATTCCTTTCAAACCTGCTGCCAAATCAAACGGCGCGTCCCTGAAAGCAGCTTCTTCAGAAAAAAACGAAACGCCCGCGAATCCGGCTGCTTCCGGGAACAATTCCGTTTCCGAGAAAAAACCTTCCAAAGCAAAGGTCAAGGTCATCAAGCTCAAAAAATAGTAACCCAGCAAAACGGTCATAATGAGAATCATTTTACTCGGGGCACCTGGTGCAGGCAAAGGCACTCAGGCTCAGTTTATTGCTGCCACTTTCAACATTCCGCAAATTTCAACGGGCGACATGCTTCGTGCAGCCATCAAGGAAGGCACTCCACTCGGACTGGAAGCTAAAAAAGTCATGGATGCCGGCAAACTGGTTTCGGATGATATTATCCTCGGACTGGTCAAGGAAAGGCTAAGCCAGCCCGATTGTGAAAACGGGTGCCTGTTCGACGGGTTTCCTCGCACTATTGCCCAGGCAGAAGCTCTGAAAAATGATAATATATCCATCGATCATGTTATCGATATCAAAGTAGACGACGAAGAGATAATCAAACGGATGAGCGGCAGACGGGTTCACCTTGCGTCAGGAAGAACCTATCATGTCATGTTTAATCCTCCTGCCACAGAAGGTGTTGATGATGTAACCGGAGAACCTCTGGTACAACGAGAGGACGACAGCGAAAACACTGTCCGCAAGCGTCTCGATGTCTATCACAAAGAAACTTCGCCTCTTATCGAGTATTATCGAAAATGGAAACAGAACGGGACAACCAGTGCGCCAAAGTTCAGCAGTGTCAATGGCTTGGGCAGTGTAGAAGAAATCAGGGACAGTATTTTCCATGTTCTGAGTTCCTGAGCATGACTTTTCATCACTTAACGTAAAGTGTAAAAGTCAGTGCACAGCACTGGCTTTTTTATTGCACAGCCATGCATGCCCTGATACATGCCAATTATTATCTACGCGACGAACCTATGCTCGTCACGGTTCACGACGAACTGGCCGAAGATCTTCAGCCGGGTTGCCAGGTTCTTTTTTCACCGAAAAAAAATGCCAGACGAAGCATCATCGGCTACATTATCGAGGTAACCGAAAACAACCGGTCAAACCTGACCGAAGGGGTTATAACCGATATTCTCAACAGCGGCATCCCGGTCCTGACGCCAGTAACGCTCCGACTGTCTCTCTGGGTTGCCGACTACTACATGACCCGGCCGATTGAAGCCATTAATGCCGCTCTGCCCGCCCCGTTGAAAACGACAGTCAGTGAACTCGTTGAACTCAATGATTTTCAGCTCCTCAGCAGCAGTAACCGGAAAGTTGTCTCCACGCGCCTGCGCAAGGAAATACTCACACTTCTGCAGCGTAAGAACAAACTCACGGTCAGGCAACTTGAAACCCTGCTTGGCAAAAAAAATCTCTACAGGACACTGATCGAAATGGAACGCGGAGGCCTTGTGAGCCTGAAAAAAAGCTTCAAAACAACACGAACAAAAACAAAAACAGCCTATCGTTTCAAAAAACCGTTTACGGAGTCATTGTTGAGCAACCTGTTGCATGCCCCACGTCAGGCTGAAGCTGTAAAACGGTTGCACAGTCTTGAAAAGTCATGGTGCTTCCCTGAACAGATCGATACCACACCCGGCATAGCAAGAGAACTGGTTAAAAAAGGGATTCTGGAATCCATAAAAGTTGAGATCGACAGCGGGTTTTCAAGCGGATTTGTCGAACCGAAGAAAATCATCAAACACCTTACCCCGGCTCAACAGAGCGCACTCGACAGCATGAAATCCGGGTTTCGTTCCGGCAATTTCACCACCTATCTGCTGCATGGTATTACGGGAAGCGGAAAAACCATCGTTTACATAGAGTTGCTCAAAGAGGTTCTGGCCGCCGGAAAAACCGCAATTGTTCTTGTGCCGGAAATATCGCTGACTCCCCAAACGGCGTCCCGTTTCCGCCAACACTTTGGTGACGATATACAGATTCTGCACAGCGCGATGAACAACCAGGAGAAATACAACGCCTGGCAAAAGCTTCGTAACGGCAAGGCAAAAATCGCTCTCGGAGCCCGTTCCACAATTTTTGCTCCCCTTGCCAATGTAGGCGCAATAATTGTTGACGAAGAACATGACACCGCATACAAACAGGACCGAACTCCGCGATACCAGGGGCGGGATACCGCAGTAATGCGCGCCAAACTGGAAAACGCCGTATGTGTTCTCGGTTCAGCCACCCCTTCATTCGAATCGTTCCATAACGCTGAAACAGGCAAATACACCCTGCTTAGCCTCACGGAAAGGATCGACGGGGCGACAATGCCATCGGTAAAACTTATTCCCATGCGGGAAAACAGAAAAGTCTCGTTCTCCTTATCGGAAGTGCTCTATCAACAGATCAAGATCCGGCTCAAACGAAATGAACAGGTTATACTTCTGCAGAACAGAAGGGGATTCGCCGGAAGCCTTCTCTGCCTGGATTGCGGAGAGATACCAACCTGCCGGCACTGTAATATCCCTATGGTCTACCATGCGGCAAGCCGCCAGCTCCGCTGTCATTACTGCGGCCATGCGCTGGCCTATAGTGAAAAATGCACCCGATGCACCTCGGAAAACATTCTCTACAAGAGCAGTGGGACAGAACGCATTGAAGAGGAACTCCGCGACCTTTTTCCAAAAGAAAAGATTCTTCGCATGGATGTCGACACAACAGGTATAAAAGGTGCCCACGCCATGATACTCAAGGATTTTCATGAGAAAAAAGCCCGGATACTTCTCGGCACACAGATGGTGGCAAAAGGGCTCGACTTCCCGGACGTCTCTCTTGTCGGTGTACTCATGGCAGACATTGGTCTTAACCTTCCCGACTTTCGGGCCGCTGAAAGGCTCTTTGCCCTGCTCATGCAGGTAGCCGGGCGCGCAGGCAGGTCAAGGATCTCAGGAGAAGTTTACCTCCAGACATACAACACCGACAACGAGGTTTTCACTTTTCTTATGCACGGGAATTACGAAAAGTTTTATCACCGGGACATGCAGGCAAGAAAAGAGCTTCTTTATCCCCCGTTTGCAAAACTTGTTTCCTGCGAGTTTTCTTCCCCGGACGAACATGCCGCAGAAAAAGCATCCGGGGAATTCGCGGATGCCCTGGCCCCATATGTATCACCCGAAACCTGCCTTGTGCTCGGACCGGCTCCGGCGGATATCGCCCGTATCAAGGGGCGCTACCGCTACCAGATCCTGCTGAAACTTCCCGATAAAAAAATCTCTGCCGAGTATCTGAAAAAGCTGCAATACTCTCTGATGAGAAAATACAGCCAGAACAAGCTCTCCATCACCATTGACGTCGATCCCCAGAACATGATGTAGGACTTATCAGCATCCAGGAGCCTGAATTAAGAAGAAAAAAATGACTAATGACGATTTACTAATAACAACAAGGCAGTGGGTAGTGAAAAATGGGGAGCAGGAATTTCGGATTGCTTATATTATTACAAATTTCTTAACACTCCCCGGTTTTCATCATGACTGATTTTGAATGGTCCTCCGGTTACTTAAAAAAACATCCTTTTAAAACAGCAGGCATAGTTCTTTTTCTTGCCGGTCGCTACCTTTTTGCTGCATTCTTTCTCTACGGTTTTTGGCACAAACTGGTAAAAGGATGGCTCTGGACTGATGTCATGTATAAACATTTTACAGAAAGACTTGGTGAACTCACTCCCGGATCTTTTCAGGCACTGTATCTCGAACATTTTGCAATTCCTCTGGCAATGCCGATTGCCTGGATCGTCACTGTCGGTGAACTCGTCATAGGCATCTCGCTTGTCCTCGGACTTGCGGTTCGCATAAACGCTGCATTTGCGCTTTTTATGGTACTGAATTTTGCTGCAGGAGGCTACTACAATCTTACCCTTCCACCGTTTATGGTTTACTCGGTACTTCTGATGATCCTTCCCTCAGGACACTGGCTCGGGATGGATCGAAAGCTTCATGAGAAATCCCCCGACTCTCTCTGGTTCCGTTAGTACGCACATGGAACGGTAGAAGGACCGATACGCGTTTGATTTGTTATTTCAAGCCATGGAGTCACCGGGCCATTCATAGAAAGGGAAGGGCATTTATGAGCTTCAAAACAACGATTCCGGCTACGGTTCTGCTGACTGCGTATGTGTTGAGCGTCAATATTCCGGAATACCAAAGCTTTGCCGGAAAGCATATAATTTCCCTGCAGGATATTGTCAGGCAACGATTGTTGCCTGCCGTGGACAACCATCTCCTCCCCATGTTCCTTTCGGGAACTGTTCTTGCCGAGCACACGCCTGCGCCACCTGACTCGACAAAAAAACGACCTGCAAAAGACTTTTATGATCTCCTGCAACAAGGTGATACGGCGTTTTATACCATGAATTATGAAAAAGCCGACTCACTCTATAGCATCGTCCTTGACATGCGCCCTGACAACGCCGCTGTCAACTGGAGGCTTGCCCGCCTTTACGTAAGCATGGGAGAAGCGCTGCCTCCCGAAAACACCGATGAGCGCCAGCCATACTACACAAAAGCGGTTCAGCATGCAGAAACATGTATCGGTAATGATGACCATATAGCCGAAGGACATACCTGGCTTGCTGCGTCACTTGGTGTTCTTGCCGACAATATTGGACCACGAGAAAAGATAAAGCGCGTCAACAGTATAAAAAGTGAACTTGACCGCGCTCTTGAACTCAACCCTGAAGATGATGTCGCACTGTCTATACTGGGCTCATTCAACCGTGAGATAGCCGGTATGGGATGGCTGGAAAAAGTTTTTGCAAAGACGTTTCTCGGCTCGTTGCCTGAAGGCAGTTACGAAGAAGCCGAAGAGATGCTGAAAAGGGCTATTGCGTCAAATCCCCGTGTTATCCGCCATTATCACGAGCTGGGAAAACTCTACAGCGACATGAAACGTTACCAAGAAGCTGTCGACGTACTCCAAGAAGCGTTGACCAAACCGGTGTTGATGAAAAGCGACGAACGAAGACTGAAAAATATCCGCACCCTGATCAAAAAACTCTCCAGGAAGATTGATTAAAAACACTCAGGGTGATTCGAGCATACCCATAAGGCCCCGCACCCCGAGATGGTAACTGTTCGCACCGAAACCACTGACCACACCGCTGCAGACCTCCGAAATCACTGATTTCCTGCGAAACTCTTCACGAGCATAAATATTTGAAAGGTGAACTTCTATAACAGGAACGCTGACAGCGCTGATGGCGTCCCTCAACGCTATGGAATAATGAGTGAGCGCCCCTGCATTAAGAATCACCCCGCTGTATCCTCCGTGGTCTTCGCAATGAAAGAGCTTTTCAAGAAGCTCCCCTTCCTCTTCGGACTGAAAAAAATCAAAAGCAACCCCGGGGAAGGCTTCTGCAAGTCCCTTGTTGATATCATCCAGACTGCGCCTGCCGTATACTTCAGGCTCCCGTTTGCCGAGCCTCGAAAGGTTCGGTCCGTTCATCACAAGAATTGAAAGGGTATCCATCACTATTCATTACGTGACACTCCAAGAAAACGGAGCAGCATAAGAAACAGGTTGATAAAGTTCAGATAGAGAGAAAGCGCACCCATTACAGACACCTTGGCTTCCGACTCACCATCACTGACTGTTGCGGCCATTTCTTTTATGCGCTGGGCGTCATAAGCGGTTAAACCGGTAAACAGCAACACCCCTATTACGCTGATCCCGAGCTCAAGCATCGAATTCTGCATGAACATGTTGACCAGAGACGCAAGAATAATACCGATAAGCGCCATGAAAGCAATGCTGCCGAGCTTTGTAAGGTCACGCTTTGTTGTATGGCCGAAAACGCTCATGGCGGCAAATGTCCCGGAAGTCACAAAAAAGGTGCTTGCGATAGAGCTGTAGGTGTACACCATAAAAATAACTGAAAAGGTCAGTCCTGTTAATGCGGAATAGAGAATAAACAGTCCCGTTGCCGCCGAGCCGGACAAACGGTTTATTCCTGCGCTCAGCCCAACCACAATGCCCAACTGGGCTATAATCAGCCCGATCATGACAAAACCGTTGGAGAATATGAGGTTTCTCAGCATTTGACTCTCTGCAGCATAATAACCTACCGTCGCGGTCAATGCAAGACCGAGCGTCATCCAGGTATAGACCTGATTAATCACCCTGGTCTGCACATCGACAGTTGCCCGTGATGCTGTTACCGCCCCCGCAGCCTGCGATATCTGATTACGTTGTATCATATTGTAGTATAGGTTGTTCTTTGTTTGTTGTTCATAAGGTCTAAAGAATGTACTGACTCAGATCCCTGTCGGCAATAATCTTGCTCAGTTTATCGGCAACCATGGCCTTGTCGACGACAATTTTTTCATCACTGCATTTTTCCGGAATATTGAACATCAGTTCCTCGAGCAGATTTGTCATAATGGTGTGCAGCCTTCTGGCGCCGATGTTTTCGACCGATTCGTTAACCTGAGCCGCTATTGATGCGAGCTCTCTTATCGCTTCGTCAGTAAATTCAAGTTCCACATTTTCGGTTAACAGCAGCGCCTTGTACTGTTTGATCAGCGCATTTTTCGGCTGTGTAAGAATCTTGTAGAAATCCTCTTCGGTAAGGTTTTTTAACTCGACACGAATCGGAAAACGGCCTTGAAGTTCAGGAATCAGGTCGGAGGGTTTAGCGACATGAAACGCACCTGAAGCAATGAACAAAACATGGTCGGTTTTCACCATGCCGTGCTTTGTCGCAACATTGGAGCCCTCTACTATGGGCAGCAGATCACGCTGAACACCTTCTCTGCTGACATCAGGGCCTTTGCCGCCGCCTCCGGTCGTCGGGGCGGCAATTTTATCGATTTCATCAATGAACACGATGCCGGACTCCTCTACTTTCTGCACGGCCTCCTTGACGACGGCGTCCATATCGACAAGCTTCTGCACCTCTTCCTGCTCCAGAAGCTTCCTTGCTTCGGCAATTGTCACTCTCCTCTTCTTACGCTTTTTGGGAAGACCACTCATCAGATCCTGCATGATTCCCCCAAGTTCCTCCATCTGGCCGAGAGGACCGAAAATCTGCATCATCCCGCCCTGCGAATCGCCGCTCAACTCCATCTCTATCTGCCGGTCTTCCATCCTTCCCGAGCGAAGTCTTTCGAGCATTTTTTCCCTGCTCTTTCTGTTAACCGCCTCTTCAAGATCGGTGTTCTCCCCCTCTTCGGCAGGGCTCCTCTCCCCGATCTCGTCCTCCCTGTCATAACTTCCTGCCGCCGGTACGGTAGGCAGCAAAATATCCAGCAGGCGCTCCTCGGCCAGAGCCACTGCTTTTTCCTTGACCTCTTCGGATTTTTCGTTCCTCACCATGTTGACAGCCTGATCGGTCAAATCCCGTATCATTGATTCAACATCCCGCCCTACATAACCGACTTCGGTAAACTTCGACGCCTCAACCTTGACAAAAGGAGCGCTTGCCAGTTTTGCGAGCCTGCGGGCTATCTCGGTTTTACCAACGCCCGTAGGCCCGATCATGATGATGTTATTGGGCATTATTTCATCACGCAGATCATCACTCACGTTCTGTCGCCGCAAACGGTTCCTGAGTGCTATGGCTACGGCTTTCTTGGCTTCCTGCTGGCCGATGATATACTTGTCAAGGCGGGAAACAATCTGATTCGGCGTTAAAAATTCATCACTGATGGAAAGTTTGTTCACAATGTTAGTTTCATGTATTTCAAGAACTGTGGACTGATTCTGCTCTGCCATATTCGATAGTCATAAAAGTTTGTTGAAAGAAGCCCTGTAGCTGAAACGCCTGTTCTCACCGATACAGGCTATATTTCTTCAAGTATGATATGATCATTGGTGTAAATACAGATATCGGCGGCAATCCTGAGGCTTTCCCTGACAATATCAACCGCCTCGAGGCTGGTGTGCTTCAACAGAGAACGTGCGGACGCCAGAGCGTACATGCTGCCGCTGCCAATTGCAACAATGCCGTCCTCGGGCTCAATAACATCCCCCGTACCCGATATGATAAGCGCTTTTTCGGAACTTACAACGGCCAGCATTGCTTCAAGGCGCCGAAGGTATTTGTCGGTCCTCCAGTCTCTGGCCAGCTCAACCGCAGCCCTTTCGAGTTGTCCCCCATGGGCCTGCAGTTTTTCTTCAAAACGGTCAAGAAGCGTTACCGCGTCGGCGGTAGCTCCGGCAAACCCTGTAATCAGATTGGCCTGACGCAACCTGCGGATCTTTCTTGTGCTTTGCTTGATAACCGTATTACCAAGTGTCATCTGCCCGTCGCTCCCAAGTGCAGCCTTACCGTTCCTTATTACACCAAGAACGGTTGTCGCTCTCAGTTCCGGCTCTCCATACTTCTCCATTACAACAACTCCTCTTCCGGGCTTATTAAAATATTTTTTTTCTTAATCTTGCTACTGGAATTTGCATTTGTTCACGGTATTTTGCAACCGTTCTTCTGGCAATCCTGATGCCTTTTTCTTCCAGCATTTTGGCAAGCTTGTCATCGTTAACCGGTTTGGCGGAATCTTCAGCTCCGATCAGTTCCCGTATGTACTGTTTGATAATCTTTGTTGAAAGATCTTCCCCTTCATCCGTGGGAAGACTGCCGCTGAAAAAGTACTTGAGTTCGAAAGTGCCAAACCTTGTCTGTACATATTTGCCGTTCACAGCCCTGCTGATTGTCGACAGGTCAAACCCGGTTTTGTCGGCAACATCTTTCATGATAAGGGGCTGAAGCTTTTCAGGACCCGCCACAAAAAAATCGTACTGAAACTTCATCAGGGCTTCTATGACCTTTATAAGAGTGTTTCTGCGTTGTGCAATGGCGCTGGCAAACTCCTTTGCCCGGTTCAGCTTCTGCCGCATGTACTTCCGGTCTTCGGCCGGAACACCCTTGTTTTTCACAACATCCTGATATTCTCTAGAAACCTGAACAGACATGTTGCTCCTGTCATTCAGAACCGCGGAAAGACGCCCGTCCTCATACGTAACGATAAAATCGGGAACGATGTACTCATCGGCACCGGTTCCGGCTACAAACGGATGAGGATCGAGTTTGACAATAACAGCAACGGCCGATTCCAGTTGAGCAGATGTGATCTGCATCCGCTTGAGTATACGTTCGTAGCGATTGTTGAGAAAATCGTCGTAATGTCTGGTCAAGATCTTTGAGGCCAGCAGATAATCTGCTGAACTGTTTTTACCCGCTTTCACATTGAGCTGGACCAGCAGCCTTTCCCGGAGACCACGAACGGCTATGCCGGGGGGATCGAGATAGTGGATCTTTTCAAGAACGGCGTTTACCTCTTTTTCACTAACGTCGACATCGTTTCGTTCAAGCCCGTCAACAACAACCGAGAGATCTTCCTGCAGGTAGCCGTCGCCATCCAGATTGCCGAGGATTTCGGATGCGATCAACAATTCTCTTGTTCCAATACCCTCCTGCAGGGAAAGGTCTTTTAGCAGTTTTTCCTCACAGGAATCCTGCTGCACGGCCTGTATGAAACTTTCTTTGGGACGATTGTCGATGGTAAACTGCATCACTCCTTCGGCATCATCCTTTTTTTTCACGGTATCCCCGTCTCCTGCAGCGCCGCTCTCAAAACGGTCGACCGAACCAAACATGTCCTCTTCCTGATCGTCATCGTTTCCACCTGCATCATCCACTGACTCACTCTTTTGCTCTTCAAGCTCCAGCATCGGATTGTCCTGTAACTCGTCATAGATCCGCTGTTCAAGATGCAACAACGGAAGCTGGAGCAACTGGCTTGTTATAATCTGTTGAGCAGACAGCTGGGTACGCTGACTCTGCCGAAGCTTAATGTCTGGCATAATGTATGGGAGAATTCGCTAACAAATCTTTTAAGCGGCTGTACCAGGATAAACCGTAATATTCAATCAACGCTTCACGAACGTAATCAACAAGAGGAACCTGTCTTTCGATCCCTTTTTTCCTCGCTTGTCGACACATCGCATGCCGCTCAACTACAAGATAGTCCAAACCAAACTTTTTTTTAATCCTGATCGGAAACAACCTGCATGAAAGTGGCTTCCGTTTCTCGATAGCACAGAGCGTTATTCCGCCATTGCGGAACGCAAACACGCACTCCCGCCCTTCTATGGTCCGGGTATAGAGGTCGCCCTGATACACTTCCAGACAGCCGTTACGCTTGATGTAGCGGACATTTTTTTCCGGGAGCATCTCCCTGACAAGGGGCACTGCTTCACGAAATGAATCGGCTTCCTCTTTCATAACCGGCGCCCCGAGCTCGCCCTCCACACAGCATGCACCTTTGCACACGTCAAGGTCGCAACAGAACAACGCACCCGGAACTTCTTCGTCTATAAGCACATCACCGATTGCAAGCATTGACACCAGGAAAAATCGTTGTATAAAATCCTATTTTACACATCAGGGCACCTCTAAGTTTATTGTCATGAGCAGAAACCCCTTTCTATCCGCTCAACGAGGCAATTGAAGCACGGAATAAATAAATTGAGGCGCCCATCATTCAAAGTTGTTTTCTTTATTATAACAGACTACAAACCAGTTATCCGTTCAAACATCAGTAAAAAGCAAGTTATGACAATCATTGATGGAAAAAAGATTTCAAGTGACATTAAACAGGAACTGAAAACCTCCGTTGAGGTTTACAGGCAAGAAGCAAACGCCGTACCCGGACTCACCGTAATCATAGTGGGAGAAGATCCGGCATCACAGGTTTATGTACGAAACAAGGCAAAAAGCTGCAAGGAAATCGGCATGAACTCGGAAGTCATAGAACTCCCGGAGGATACATCCCAGGAAGAACTTCTCTCCAGAATCGAATCGTTGAACAATGACCCGGAAGTTCACGGCATACTTGTTCAACAGCCGCTCCCCTCCCATATCGATGAATATGCTGTTACGATGGCGATCTCCCCGTCCAAGGATGTCGACGGCTTTCATCCGGAAAATGTCGGACAGATGGTACTCGGCAATCTGGACAAATGCTTCATAAGCTGCACGCCATACGGCATACTCGAGCTTCTTTCCAGACACAATATCGAAACGAAAGGAAAACACTGTGTCGTCGTCGGGAGAAGCAACATCGTAGGGAAACCCATGGCAAACCTGATGCTGCAGAAACTCAAGGAAACAAACTGTACGGTTACCGTCTGCCATTCCGCAACACAGAACTTGCCTGAATTGACCCGGCAGGCTGACATTCTGATCGCTGCTATCGGCCGGGCAAACCTCATTACCAAAGACATGGTCAAACCCGGTGCTGTAATCATAGATGTCGGGATGAACCGTCTTGAAGATGCTTCACGCAAATCCGGCTACCGGCTTGTAGGCGACGTGGATTATGAACATGTGTCCAAAACGGCTTCGGCCATCACGCCTGTCCCGGGCGGGGTCGGCCCGATGACCATTGCCATGCTCCTGAAAAATACGCTCCAGTCGTTTATGCAGGCTCACGGCTCTGCTCAATCCTTGTAAATCAGCATGGCAAAACCAGTATGTCGTTATATCTGCGCCAGTTGTGGCGCCGTAACGCTCAAATATTCAGGGAAGTGTTTTGCATGCAATAGCTGGGGGACTCTTCAGGAAACCCGCACAGAAGAGCCTGCACCGCGAAAAAACGCAAAAATACCGGCAGAAAGTCTCCCGGCCTCTGAAGCGTTGCTGCACCCGAAAAGCCCGGAACCCTCTACAAGGGCCTCAACGGGCATAAAAGAACTGGACCGTGTACTCGGCGGCGGCCTGATGCCAGCCTCGGCGATCCTCATCGGGGGTGAACCGGGTATCGGAAAGTCCACGTTGATGTTGCAACTGGCGCGGCACACCTCTCCCTCGAAGCTTCTCTACATTTCCGGAGAAGAGTCACCCTCTCAGGTACGTGACCGTGCAAAACGCCTTTCGATCACCTCTGCAGACCTCTGGCTCGTCCCGGAAGTGAACCTTGAAAAAATCCTTGGCGTCATTGACCGCGACAAACCTGATATTGTTATTATTGATTCCATACAGACGCTCTATTCGGCTGAATACCAGAGTTCCGCCGGGACAATAACCCAGATACGGGAGTGTACCTCTGAACTTATCCGGGCAGCAAAAAGCTGCAATTTCATATTGCTGATCATAGGTCATATCACGAAATCCGGTTCTCTTGCCGGGCCGAAAACGCTCGAACACATGGTCGATACGGTCCTGCAGTTTGAGGGAGAAAGCGACCGGTTGTACAGGATGATACGTTCGATCAAAAACCGTTTCGGCCCCACGAACGAGATCGGCGTATTCCGCATGGACGAGAGAGGGCTTGAAGAGGTAACAAATCCTTCGGAATTCTTCATATCCGGGCGCTCGAAAGGCATACCCGGTAACTCGGTGCTTGCTGCCATTGAAGGCTCAAGAGCCCTGCTGGTCGAAGTACAGGCTCTGGTCAGCAAGACAAACTATCCAATGCCGCAGCGTATAAGCTCCGGATTCGACCTGAAACGCATTACCATTATTCTCGCCGTACTTGAAAAAAGGCTGGGAATACCAACCTGGGGACAAGATGTTTTCATCAAGGTTGCAGGCGGGCTGAAGCTGTCGGAACCTGCAGCGGATCTGGCAGTGGCGGCGGCCATTGCTTCAGGAGTAAGAAACTCCCCTCTTGAGCCCGGAATAGTCTGCGCAGGCGAGATAGGGCTGTCCGGAGAACTGAGGGCAATAAGCGACGGAGAACGCAGGATACGCGAAGCCGCTCATCTCGGGTTCAACACCATTCTGATGCCGAAAGCAAACACCATCGAAATCAAAACGTCTATCCGCAAGCTCCCGGTTACGGTTGTTGGCTGTACAACACTTCAGGACGCTTTCGACTCCATGCATCTTTAGGGCCCGTCTGGTCCATTCTGCTTTTCATCTATCGCTTACTTTTCAGTTTGAAAAGCCTTACATTTCTTCAGACACAAGAGAGATCCGCCAATAACTTCATGCAGAACTATTATGACCCACTTACTGCTTGTATGGCTTATAAATGCTTTTGCAGTCTATGTTACAGCGAGCCTTCTCGGAGGCATTTACATAAAAAATTTCTGGGCAGCCATTATTGTAGCACTGGTGCTAGGCCTGATCAACGCCATAGTAAAGCCGATACTGGTCTTTTTCTCCTTTCCGTTTATCATTGTCACTCTCGGGCTTTTTCTTCTCATCATCAACGCTCTCATGCTTCTGCTTGCTGCAACACTGGTTGATGGCTTTACGGTCAGCAGTTTCGGATGGGCTGTTCTCGGATCACTTGTAATAAGTCTTGTCTCCTGGATGTTAAGCTCGATGTTCAACATATAGGAAACCTTTTAACGTTCACATTGGACCCGGATCATCATGCAAGGTCAGGCAGAAGCGATAATACTTCCCAAGGCAAACAAACTCAAACTCGACAGTGTTTCCTACGTTGCCGAAAGAACCGGGGACATCCTTGTTAAAACAATTGCAACAACCATCACACCGGGACTCGACCGCCTGCTGTTAACCAATAAACCTGTCTCGCATAAAGTACTGAACTACCCTGTCATGCTCGGCAGTGAGATGATCGGGCAGGTTATGGAAGCAGGCAAAGGTGTTTCCGCTCTGAAACCGGGCGATTTTGTCTATACCTTCAAAGGTGACCGGTGGACAGGAGCTGAGCCATACTACGGCTGTCATGCCGAAATGGTTCCTACATCCCGGGAAAACGTCCTCCCCCTCGGACGCCCGCCAATACATCGAGACCTTCTTACAGGACTTCTGGCATATGTCATCTCGGCTATCGACAAAGCCCGTCCGGACAGTTCGAGCCGGGTTCTGATACTCGGCCTTGGCTCAGTAGGCCTTATGGCAGCGGAGTATCTTCGTTTCAAAGGTGTAGGGTCGATTGATGCGCTGGAAAACTTCGGCATACGCGGTCAGCTCTCCTGCGCCAAAAATATAGCCATGCAAATCAACGATTTTACGAGCGATTTCGATAGTACCTATGACCTGGTGATTGAAACAACGGGACGCATACTCCTTATCGAAAAGGCAATCCGCCTTCTCAAACACAGAGGAACAGTGCTGCTGACGGGAAATTACGAAGTGCTTGCCTATGACTACAGACTGATACAGCACAAGGAACCTGTCCTTATCTGCTCAAACATTACAACGTATGAGGACCTCCTTTCTTCGCAGAAGCTGCTTGAAAGCGAAAGCATCGAAAGTGAAAAATTTTTCACCCATGTTTTCGCGCTTAACCAGTTCGAACTTGCCTACAGGATAGCCCTGGACAGCAAGGAAGCAATAAAAACCGTTATCAGTTGGATTTAAGCCATGAATACCGCAGCGGTCAGCTTATCCGAAGTTTCCAGGAAGTTCGGTGAATTCTGGGCAAACCGTGAAATCTCCCTCGAAATTCGCTCAGGTTCGATTCATGCAATTGTCGGAGAAAACGGTGCGGGAAAAAGCACGCTTACCAGGATGATTTACGGACTTCTCCCCCCGACTTCCGGGTCAATCTCCGTCAGAGGTCAACTTGTCCGATTCACATCCCCGCGGCAGGCTATCGCGGCAGGAATCGGAATGGTTCACCAGCATTTCATGCTGATACCGGATCTTACAGTTACGGAAAACATCATACTTGGTGACGAAAGAGGTTCCCTTTTCACACCGCTGAAAAAAAAAGAAGCTGCCCGGAAAATTCAATCCATTGCTGAAACCCATGGTCTGGATATCGACCATGATGCCGTAATATCGGATCTTTCGGTCGGAGAGGAACAACGGGTTGAAATCCTGAAATTGCTCTATCGAGAGGCAAATATCCTTATTCTTGACGAACCTACGGCCGTCCTTACGCCGTCTGAAACCAGCCAGCTTTTCACAACTCTCACATCCCTTCGTAATGAGGGGAAAACCGTGATCCTGATCACGCACAAGCTGGATGAGGTCTTGAGCGTTTCCGATACGGTAAGCGTTATGCGCAGAGGAAGGGTTATCGCTACAAAACCAACCGCGACAGTCACGAAAAGTGATCTTGCCCGCCTCATGGTCGGCAGAAACATACTGCTCAGGGTCGAGAATCCTCCTGAAAATCCGGGAAAAACCGTCCTTAAGGTTGTTCATACCGGTTTCACGGACAGGAAAGGGCGCAAGAAACTCAACGATCTTTCATTTGCAGTCAGAGCCGGTGAAATTTACGGCATAGCAGGGGTCGAAGGCAACGGACAGAGCGAACTGCTTTCCATACTCTGGGGAATGGTAGAACCCGGATGTCTTGTCAGTGGCTCGATTACCATGAATGACCACCTTCTCAAGAACATGAATCCTGCAGAAATAGCTGCTACGGGTGTCTCCCATATACCCGAAGACCGTTTACGTCATGCGGTCATAAAAGACTTCCCTGTCAGTGAAAACATGATTTTCGGGCGGCACAGGGAAAAGCGGTTTCTCCGGCTTGCAGGGTTCAATGCAAAAGCCGTGAGAGCATACACAAACAGCATGATCGACCGGTACGATATACGATGCGGGACAGAAAGCGACCCTCCCCTGTCAGGTCTTTCAGGCGGCAACCAGCAAAAAACAGTTCTGGCAAGGGAAATCGAACGTCCCGGATTGAGACTTCTCATACTTGCCCAGCCTACCCGTGGAGTAGATATCGGCGCTATTGAAATGATCCACAAAAAGATCATCGAGACAAGGGATAAAGGTATCGCCATACTCCTGATATCGGCTGAACTTGACGAAATTATCTCTCTGTCGTCCAGGATCGGCTGCATCTACAAAGGATCCATCCGTCACGAATTTTCCACAGCTGAAATACGGAGAGGAAGGGCTTGCGAACAGGATTTCGAAAAAGAAATCGGTATGTTTATTACCTGAAACCCCCGCCTGTCATGAGAAACAGTCTTTTCAAGCTGCTCACTCCTTTTCTTGCCATAATTGCCGCTCTTTTTGTCAGTGCATTGCTGATCATGGCAACCGGACACGACCCTTTGAAGATCTATCAGAAAATGTTTTCCATGACGTTCGGCTCGGCTTACGGAACAGGCCAGATTATATTCAGAACAACATCCCTCATACTTGCCGGACTTGCCGTCGCGATACCTTTCAAGCTGAAACTTTTCAATATAGGCGGCGAAGGACAGGTGCTCGCCGGAGCCTTTGTGGCTGCCACCGTGGGGTTTCTGCTCCCTCCCCAGACCCCTCCCCTTGTAGCGATAGCCACATGCTCGTTGTCGGCCATGATTGCCGGAAGCGCCGTTGCCCTGTTTGCGGGCTGGCTGAAAGTCCGCTTTGGCATCAACGAGGTGATATCGACCATTATGCTGAACTTTATCGTTCAGGCATTTGCCGGTTATATGCTGACCTGGCACCTTGCCGTCCCCTCAACCGTGCATACGCCCGAAATTATCCAATCAGCACAGATCCCCATGTTCGGCAGCATCATCGGCATCTGGGATAAATCCCCGGCAAATTTCAGCACCCTGATCGCCCTTGCCGCATGTCTGGGCACCTGGGCCATGATTTTCAAAACCACTACCGGCTATGAAATGAGAGCTGCCGGCCTCCAGCCCGAAGCAGCACAATATGGCGGCATTAACGCAAATGCTCACATCCTGCGAGCGATGGCTGTCGGCGGCGCCATGGCAGGCCTTGCATCAACAAACCTCGTGCTCGGTTATAAGCACTTCTATGAAGCCGGCTTGACAAGCGGCATCGGGTTTATCGGCATCGCCGTAGCACTGCTGGCTTACGCACATCCACTGTGGCTTGTAGCTTCAGCGCTGTTGTTCGGGTTTCTTGAATACGGAGGACTGACCGTAAATGCCTACGTACCGAAAGACATCTTCATGATGGTGCAGGCTGTTACAATTCTGATGGTGCTTGTTTTAACAAAAGCAATGCAGAGGGTTTAGGTTTCTTCCCTGCTGTCGAGATCCGAACCGTAAAGGTTCATCTGTTTGCGGTAGTAGGAAAAGGCCTGTTCCTGCCGAACAACACCGAGCAGTTTATCAGATTTGCGGGACAGAACCGGGATGACATCGTAATCGGTAAGCTCGAACAGCTTAAGCGCCTCATCCAGTTTTGAGGTATCATAGAGCAACGGCACATCCTTCTTCACAATGTCCTCGGCAATAAGCCCTGTGAGCGGCCCTTCTTTGAGCAGTATACTCATTTCCTCGAGCCTGATAATACCGACAAACTCGTCATCTTCGGTTGTCACAAGAAAATTCGATTCCGGTGTGTTATGAAACACATCGATGATTTTTTCAGACCGGGTCACATCCCGAAACCTGACATAGCTGGTTTTCATAATGTCTAGTACACTGATATTCTCCGCAACAGAGAGCGCAATACCATAACCGACACGAACCCCTTCCTTTTCGAGCACATAGGTTTCCATTGAATAATCGTAGGCAATTCGGGCGATCAACGCAGCCGTAACCGCCGCAAACATAATGGGCAGAACAATTTCATACTCTCCTGTTACCTCGAAAAGAATCAAAATCACTGTCAGCGGGGCACGGATTATACCGGCTGTGAGGGCGCCCATACCCACCAGTGCATACGCACCGGATGTTGCCGTAATCCCTGGAAACAGGGTATGCACCAGATTACCGAACATGCCGCCAAGCATCGCCCCCATTTTCATAGCAGGCGCGAACATGCCGCCCGAACCGCCGGAACCCACACTGAAACCCGCAACGACCGGCTTCAGAAGATACACGCCAATCATATTCAACCAGGACTCAGCTCCTCTGACAGCGTTATCGATTACCTCATAGCTGTAACCATACAGCCCGGGAAGCCACATACAAATCAGCCCGGTTAAAAGGCCACCTATAGCAGGCATTGCCCAGACCGGTATGTTGCGTTTTTTCTCGACTTTCTGAAAAGATTCCTCGATTTTGTAATAAATCTTGATAAACATGACAGCGGAAAGACCGGCAAGCACGCCAAGCACGAAGTAAAACAGAAGTTCAGTATTGGAAACAAGGCTGTAATCCGGAACCTGAAAGGTCGGGGAATTGCCGAGGTAGCTTCTTGAAACCACCGTGCCGATCACAGCGGCAATAACTATCGGGCTGAAAGTTCTCACACTGAAATCGCCAAGGATAACCTCGATAGCAAACATAACCCCCCCGATCGGGGCATTGAAAACAGCCGCGAGACCTGCAGCAGCACCGCAACCAAGAAGCGTACGTTTCCTGTCCGGTGAAAATTTAAGTACCTGGGCCACCGACGAGCCCAGGGCTGCGCCTACCTGAGCGATCGGGGCTTCTCGACCGCCGCCGCCGCCCGTACCTATACTGAGCACGGAGGTAATGGTTCGGTGGAGCCATAATCTTCGCGGAAGATTTCCCTCGTTTTGGGCCACCGCCTTTATGACACTGGCAAGACCATGCCCGGGCCTTGTCCTGACGATATAAGCATTATACAGCCCGACAAGCAGCCCTCCGACAGCAGGTACCAAAGGCATCAGCAGAGCCCAGTAACCTTCGATTAAAAACGAAGTCCCGAAAACCTCGAGCCCCCCGAAAAAAAAATAGCTCAAAAGCTTGATGGCGTCATGAAAAACAACCGCCACGTAACCGGTTGTAACCCCCACAAAAACCGCGACAAAGAGAAAAGGGAAATCCTGGTTCAGATTAAGCTGGAGAAGAATATTGTCAAGCGTCAGCTTGAAATATTTCTGAGAGGTGCCTTTAAAATATCTGCTTCGCCTGAACAGGATATAAAAGAAGGCCCGGAACTTCCTGTTCCAGCTGCCTTTTATTTTTGAGGAACCTTTCATGAATGGGAGTTCAGTGCAAGCGCATGTACACGGCTCGGTGGAAAGGGGAAAAAACAATACTCATACATTAGCCATCCTGCATATTTTTTTTATCTTCAACTGCCTTTCAGGTTATCTTTTAATATACCCTTAACTTATTGTTATAACTATGCCTGCAAAAAATACCGAACAGGAAAAAAAACTCAACAAAGCAACCGGAAAAAACACAAGAAAAACAACAACCGCAAAAAGCACGGCTGGGACAAAAAAGACCGTGAGAAAAACTGCAACCAAAACAACCAAAGGCAAAACAACGCCCCAAAAGGCCCCAAATCTCAACCTGTCACCTGCGGAACGTGAAGAAAACATCAGAACTTCCGCATACTTTCGCTGGGAACAGCAAGGCGAAATTCACGGTTTTGATGTTGAAGACTGGTTACACGCTGAAAAAACAGTGAACAGCTAAAACAGCAACAGTCACATCTCGGAACCGTTACAAGCCATTCCCGGGAATGGCTTTTCTATTCCAACGCAGGTAATCAACAAAAATGTCTTTTATCAGCAACATCTTCAGCAGTATCAGAATTTTTTTTGCCGGTATCTGGCTGGTTATCAGAATCGTGCTTGAATATTTCGGCATCATCAGCGACGGCAACGACAGAACAACAGGCATCAAAGACATGCGCGAAGAGTATAAAAAAGCCAACTACCGATAATCTCTCAACAGAAAATGCACCAACCGTTCAAACATGGCACCACACCCGGCCATTTGATCATTCCTCATCAATAACCACGGTAAGATCAATAACCTTGCCCGGCTCGGCAAGTGAGTTCACGGCAGGCTTCTGATTAATGACCGTGTACGGAACCAGCAGGGACGAGTATTCATAAGAAACATTGCCGGTATTGAAACCCTTATCAACGATAACCTCCCTTGCCTGCTTAAGAGACATCCCGAGAACATCAGGCACCGAAACCTTCTGGACGGTTTCGATAATTTCTGCTTTCCCTACAATTACTGAAATGGACGAGCCGGATGAGACAACAGTCTTCGGCGCCACAGACTGGCTGAGCACCTTGCCGTCTTCGGCAATGTCATAGACAGATTGAACCTGAACATCTTTCAAAACAATATCAAATCGCTCCAGGATCTGGCGCACCTCATCGAGCGGTCTGCCGTAAAAATCAGGAACAGAAAATTTCGGCTTTTCCCGCTTGTTCAGCACAAGGTAAACAGTTCTTCCAGGTTTGACTTCCGAACCTGGAAGAGGGCGCTGGACAATTACGGTATTTGAATCAATGTTACGTATGTAGCGAACGTTATAACTTTTCTTTCCTGCAAGCCCGGCCGATCGTAAAATCCCAAGAGCGTCATCATAACTTATTTTCTGTACATCAGGGACAAGCACGCTTTCTCCCTGACGGGTATAGGAGGTCATAACAAACTTGTCCATGACAACAGATGCAACAACAAGCAACACAAGTCCGACAAGAGCTTTTTTCATCATACTACCAGATCCCTCTTAATTCTGACGTTTCATCACAAAATCAACAAGCAGGCAAAGAGACCGTTTGGCATCGTTGTCCTCTATTTTTTCCAGGGCCGCCAACGATCTGGAAGCAAAACCTTCTGCAACCTCGGCAGCATACTCAAGCCCACCCTTGGCTTTGACGAACTCGACAACCTCACGGCTTCTCATTGCCCGTTTCTTCGAACTTTTAAGTATGGACTTGATCTTTTTCTGTTCGGAACGATCGGCGTTACGAAGGGCATAAATAAGAGGAAGCGTTATTTTCTTGTCTCTTATATCGATTCCAAGCTGTTTGCCGGTTTTTTTTGAGTCGCCGGTATAGTCGAGCAGATCGTCACGGATCTGGAAGGCCAGACCCAGGTACTCTCCGTAGTCTTTCAGAGCCTGAATTTTTTCTTTATCATCGGTAACACTTGCCGCCCCCATAGCACTTGACGTCGAAAGAAGAGAGGCTGTTTTATCTGAAATAACCTTCAGATAATCGGCCTCGGTAATATCAAGGCTTCGGGTTTTCTGGATCTGCAATATTTCACCTTCGCTCATGCGCCGAACGGCATCAGAGACCATATGCAGAAAAAGGTAATCCTTGTTGTCGAGTGAAAAGAGCAGGCCTTTCGAAAGCATATAGTCGCCGATAAGCACGGAAATCTTGTTTTTCCACAAAGCATTGATCGAGGGCAGGCCCCTGCGCATTTCAGCACCATCAACAACATCGTCGTGAATAAGCGTGGCGGAATGCAACAGCTCCACCATAATACCTGCCCTGTAGCTCTTTTCCTGAACATCTCCACAGACTTTTGCGCCGAGCATGACAAGCAAGGGACGAATCTGTTTTCCCTGCTGCCTCAGGATGTAACGGACAACCTTGTCAACAAGGCTGTTCTCCGTCTTCAGCGCCTTTTTATATTGCTGTCGAAAAGTTTTCAGCTCTTCTGTTACAGGGAAGGCAACGTCTTGTAAATTCACAGGTCTAAAAGCTTACATACGCCCGAACAATTACCTGGTTGGTTTGAGGCGCACTTGTGTCATCAGTTGACTACCGGTCTGTTAGTATAACAGTTCTGTCTTTCTCTCTGAAATAAAAAGCCGGAAACAGGATGCAAAATTATCTTACGCAAACACGTCACTTCAAGCCCCTGCTCCGCTCATGTAACAATAACGGCAATATTCTGCAGAAATTATGACAAATAAAAGCACAAAATCCCCGGCAAGCATTGCGGCTCTGTCTGCCACCATATCGTCAATGAATAATCACCTCGGACAGCCTGAAGAAGCAGCCGCCCGTCACAAGGCATTGATAACACAACCATTGAAGAACAGCTCCAGGGGCTTGTCCATTCTCCGCAATGCCTTATCCATAAAAGGATTACACATAAAAAACAATTTGCTCACGACAGCGATGTTTATTACTATGTTTCGATTCAGTAATATACCAGCATGACGCCTGAAGAGCAGAAGGAATCACGGGACCATTGAAACAGTTCCCGGCAAACAAGCCGTAGTGCAGCATGAGCAGTGAAACAGAATCCTCCAGACCAAAATCACCCGCTTCGCAGCTGATGGACACTGAGATCCAGGAAAAGGAAGCGGAAAAACGTGAGCTGGTCGAACATGAAAAAAAGGAGAAACTTTCCAACGATGAGGAAATGAATTTCATCGGCCATCTCGATGAACTCCGCAGCCGGCTTATCAGAAGCGGGATAGCGTTGCTTGTGGTAATGGTCCTGTGCGCATTCTTCTCAGACACGCTTGTCAACCAGATTCTGATAGCTCCGTTAAAAAACAGCAGCGATACCATTGTCCTGCAGAACCTGGTACCTTACGGCCAGATATCTCTCTATCTGCAGGTTATCTTTTTTTCAGGCTTTATCCTCGCCTTTCCCTTTTTTGTTCACCAGATCTGGCAGTTCGTCCTTCCGGGGCTCAAAGAAAAAGAGAAGTCCGCCACCCGGTTCGTCATATCCTTTGTTTCCCTTTCTTTTTTTGCAGGGATCGCATTCGGCTATTTTATCTTTGTGCCGATTTCTCTGAAATTTTTTGCCGGATTCGGGACACCTCTTATCGAAAACAATATCGCAGTCCAGGATTATGTCAGCTTCTTTATCGGCGCCCTTTTGACCGCCGGGCTTGTCTTTGAATTGCCATTCATTTCATATGTGCTGTCCAAAATAGGCCTGCTCACTCCTGCGTTCATGCGCTTCTACCGCAAACATGCCATTATTACCCTGCTAATCGTTGCGGCCATAGTAACACCGTCCACGGACCTGGTCACGCAACTGGTCATTGCCGTGCCGATGATTCTGCTCTATGAACTGAGTATAGGAATCTCAGGGCATGTCAATCGAAAAAACAACACGCTCGCCAGCCCTCCAAAGTAAAGTGGCGGTTTAAAACCCGAGCTGTGACCGATTGCCCGAGTCTCCTAACCCTTAATCAGGCAAAAATCTTTTGATAAAGCGCACGGACGCTGTTTTCAAGTTCCCCGACAGAACCATTGTTTTCTATCACGTAATCGGCTCTTTCCACGAGTTTTTCCTGGGGCCACTGTGCCTCAATACGACGCATGATTTCCTCACGGCTCCCCATGCCTTTCTTCATGGCACGCTTTATCCTTTTTTCAAGGTCGGAAACAACAACCACAACGATATCCAACCCCTTGTCCCCTCCCGATTCCAGCAGAATAGCAGCTTCCTTTACAACAACATTTATCCCGTCTCTTGCAGCATGTTCGACAGCCTCCTGAAAAGCCCTGAAAACTTTCGGATGAATCAGCTCGTTTATCCGGTTGCGCATACAGGAATCCTTAAAAATCTCCCGGGCAATACGATGTCTGTCAAGCGAAAGCTTTCCCGATTGGCTGCTTGAATAAACATCTTCACCGAATATCCGCTTAATACCCTCGATAACCTCAGGATCTTCTACCTGGAGATTCTTGGCGACCCTGTCAGCCTCAAAAACACTACAGCCCATACGTGCCAGCATTCTGCAAACAGTGGTCTTGCCACTACCAAGACCGCCCGTTATACCGACAAGTACCGGGTAGTTTGTTGTACAAGCCTTTTCACTCATTATTCTGCTGCAGGTTGTTTTTTACCTCGAGCAGCACTGCTCTCCAAAGCTTCGGCTCCTGACGATAGGCATCCGCCCGCTCGTTAAACACCTGTATGGTCAACGCATGAACGTCGAGCAGCGAATCGATTTCCTGAACACCCGTTAACGCAACACTGTCAGCCTCGCTGACGGCAACCCCGGAAAGCAGCATATAATCCGCGTAAAACGCTGCAAACCGTTTATCGGCTTCATTCAGTGCTGGAGGATCGCTTTTGGCGCATCCCTGCAAAAAAAACATGGTGATCACCATCACAGTGCAGGTAACATGCATCCTGATTATTCGTACCATCTACACACCTTTTTATTTTTAGAAATATGCGCAACAAAGCAGTGGCAAGAAACAAATCACCGTTCAAGAATCACAACCGGGTGCGAAACTATTGTAAAAATTAATCCGCATGAGAAACTAAATCTTTATACCGATAGTTAAAAAACCAAACCCCGTTACTCGGTACACTTTTAATTTAAACACTCCACTCTCATGGCATACTCACAACCAGCACTTCCATATGCGGACAATGCCCTTGCACCTCATATCTCTACAGAGACAATCGGTTTTCACTACGGCAAACATCATGCTACCTACATAAAAAAATACAATGACATGGTAGCCGGTACGCCTCTTGACGATCAAAATATTGAAGATGTTATCGTTGCAACAGCAAACAACCCGGAAAAAGCCGGCTTGTTCAACAATGGCGCACAGGCATGGAACCATTCTTTTTACTGGAACAGCCTTTCTCCAAACGGCGGCGGCAAACCATCAGGAGAGATAGCCGGGAAAATCGATACTGATTTCGGCAACTATGATGCATTCAAGGAAGAACTTGCCAACGCAGCTGCAACACAGTTCGGCAGCGGATGGGCATGGTTAGTGCTTGACAAAGGACAGTTGAAGGTCGTAAAAACAGCCAACGCCCAGACACCTCTGACAAGCGGCATGATTCCGATCCTGACGATTGACGTCTGGGAACATGCGTATTATCTTGACTTTCAAAACCGCAGGCCGGATTACGTGGCTGCAGTCATCGATGACCTTCTGAACTGGGATTTTGCTTCACAGAATTTCCTCAACGCCCAGGTCTGAAGCTGAATCGATTGTAAATTTCAACAACAAAAGCCCCGAAATCCGGGGCTCTTTTATTTCCCGCTCAACACCGCAGTTTGGAGAAAAGGGTGTTTGTATTTTATAATTTTATAAGTCATATGGATCGTATGGGATTTATATGACCTATATCGCGCTGAAAGGGGGGCTTTGAATAAACGTTGCGGGCATTTCGAGAGCAAGGCGGACGGAGCACAGGAACCGGAGTGTATATCTAATACATGAGGATTCCGAGCACCGCCCAACACAGCTATCGGAATGCCAAGCAGTTTATTCAAGGACCTTCTACATCCAGGGAAGGATCCCGACCCTATCCAGATCTATTACCTTTGCATTCTTTGGAAGACGGTATTGAATCTCAAGTATCTCCGGATTGAGGGTTCGTTCATCGTAAACAATCACCAGCTCATGTCTGCCGCTACCGTCAAGGTGCGGGTTGAACATCAGGACGTCAATTTCCTCCGGAAGCATGATATTTTTCTCTTCGAGGTTGAACGTCGCGAATTTCCTGAAGTGCATCTCCACCTGTTTTCTGCCGAACGAATCGCTTATAAGCACCCCTTCCATATTTCGCGTAAGAGTGTTAACGAGAAACTCCCTCTTCCCTGCCGGCGTAACGACACCAAAACTCACCCTGCTCCCGTCTTTACGCACTGACTTTATTGCATCCAGCGGTTCGTCTATGGGAATCACACCGGCAAGAGCATCCAAAAAAAGCCCGTAACCCGACCTCAGCCCAAGAATTTTCTCAAGGTTATCAGGATGGTTGCCCCCGACAAGCAAACGGTTGTTGAGCATATCGTGGACAAACAGCGAATCAGGGCGAAAAAGCATATCGGCAACAGGCCACCCCATGATACCCGAACTGACGATAATGCGCATATCCTTTTCTTCCGATAACTGAATATTGCTGTACACGCGCTCCTCTCTTTTCGGGGTCTTTATCCAGATATCCGCGTATCCGTCAAGCGTTTTTACGCTCCTGGATGCTTTGGACACATCAAGATACAGCTCGGCGAGGTCATCACTGAGCTTAACGCTTTCCGATGGCCACTCCTCAACGGTAACGGTCCTGAAATCAGCACATCCTGCGAGAAAAACAGTTAAAACCCAACCCAGAAAAACATTCAGAGATAGTTTCATTGCTCAATCGTTAAAAAATCAAACGTAACATGATCATTTGCAGACCACCATACCCCGTCATACGGCAACTGGCAGTATAGTGAATATCGCTGATATTCTTCTTTATCAAGTTCTTTTTTTATTGTACTTACACGGGTCGCGGGTTCCGATAGCGCCGCTGTACCCGGACAATCGTGAAACAGTTTCAGGCCGGTATAGCAACAACACCACAACCGATCAAATCTATCCGTATCACCATGCACTCCTTGTACCTTAAGCCTAAAGAACATCGCAGACTGTTCAAAGGCCACCTCTGGTCATTCAGCAACGAGTTACAATCACTCCCAAAAGATATTGCAGCGGGAGAAACAGTTAAACTCTACACTCATGACAACAAGTTTGTCGGCACAGGTTTTTATAACCCGCACTCTCTTATTGCCTTCCGTCTGCTATCGAGAACCGGCGAAGTTCCTGAGAGTGCTTTTTTCAGGGAAAAAATCCTGAAAGCCCTTGATCTGCGTGCAAAAATATACTCCGAAATCGACACCAACGCATTCAGACTTGTGCATGGAGAATCCGATGGGCTTCCCGGCCTTGTTATCGACCGCTTCAATACAGCTTTCTCATTACAGGCATTCTCAGCCGGGATGGATCGCCACCTGCCGCTTGTATGCGATGTTCTTGCCGATCTTTTTCAACCTTCTTCAATTGTTGTACGTAACGAATCGAGTCTTCGGGAACTCGAAGGCCTCCCTCTCTATAAAAAAATCGTACATGGCACCGAGGCAGATACAGTTCAGATCATCCATGATACCGGTTTGCGTTATACCATCAATCTTCTTGAAGGTCATAAAACGGGTTTTTTCCTCGACCAGAGGGATAACCGCCGCATCGTTCGCAAAATGGCAAACAAGGCCGAAACACTTGATGTTTTTACAAGTGACGGTGGATTTGGTCTGAATGCACTTTTCGGTGGAGCCACATCGGCAACCATGGTCGACATATCTCGCAATGCACTGCGGCGCGCAGAAGAAAACGCTGTTCTGAACAAGCTTTCGAACTACTCTCTGATTGAAGGAGATGCCTTCGAGGTCATGAACCGGATGATTGAAGACAAAAAGTCGTACGATCTGGTTATCCTTGATCCGCCGAGCTTTACCAAAAAACGCAAAAACCTGCCATCGGCTTTGCATGCCTATAAAAAGCTTAACAAACTTGGTCTGCAACTCGTAAAAAACGGAGGCTTTCTGGCAACAGCATCCTGCTCCCATCATGTTTCCGAAGGTGACTTCCTGGAGACCATTCGTCAGGCATCGGTCTCACTGAAAAAACAGCTTCGCATTGTCTTCAGGAACTCCCAGGCAGCCGATCACCCGGTACTGCTCTCAATGCCGGAAACACATTACCTGAAGTTTATCTGTTTCTATGTCAGCGAAATGTAAAGGACCGCAAGACAACAGATTGACCGAAGGGCATCGCAAAACACAGCCTTATCATCATTTTTCCGCTTAGCAGATGAGCCTGTCCGCTTTCTCCGGAACATGGCTGGCCTTTTGTTTCGGCGCAGACTCGTTCAGCTCGGCTGTTGCCCGAATAATATCATCCACAAGGTCTTCGGCTACCTCCCGGCTCATCCCTTCCCGGATTACAACCCGGAGACAAGTCACGCTTTCGGCATTTTCAGGCATTGTATAGGCAGGGACTATCCAGCCCTTTTCACGGAGTTTGTGGGATAAATCAAAAGCAGTATAGGGGTCGTCCTGACGTACTGCCCAGGCAACCAGCGGCAGAGAATGATCGTCACTCAGAATCTCAAACTGACCGGTAGCCATCAACTGTTCGCGTATAAAATCAGAATTATGCTTCAATGCTTTCACCACATTTGTATAACCCTCACGACCAAGGCGCAAAAAGTTATAATACTGACCGAGAACCCCTGATGCGGGCCTGGAAAAGTTTAAATTAAACGTCTCCATATCCCCTCCGAGATAGTTGACATGGAAAACAAGCTCTTCAGGGAGCACGCTCTTCTTTCGCCAGATAACCCAGCCAATCCCCGGATAACAAAGGCCATATTTATGTCCTGAAACATTTATCGACCGGACAAGAGGAACCCGAAAATCCCACTCATTGTCCGGGTAGAGAAACGGTGCCACAAATCCTCCACTTGCCCCATCGACATGAACAGGCACATCCCATCCGTTCCGCTCGTTCACCTCCTGGAGAATATCGTTGATTGCTTTTACCGGTTCGAACTCCCCGGTGAAGGTACTGCCAAGAACAGCGCAAACCCCTATGGTATTTTCATCCACGGCGTCAGCCACCTGTTGAGGAGTCACGACATAACGACCCGGTTCCAAAGGGATGTACTTGCCTTCAACATCGAAATACCGGGCAAACTTCTTCCAGCACACCTGAACGTTTGCCCCCATGACAAGATTCGGTTTGTCTTCCGGCAATCCGCCTGCCCTGCGGCGTTTTCTCCAGTTCCATTTCATTGCCAGACCGGCAAGCATAATAGCCTCGGACGAACCTATCGTGGCAGTCCCAACCGGACCGCCATCAACATCCACGGGTGCATGGAAAAGATTGGCCAGAATGTTTACACAGCGCTCCTGGATACGGATCACATGAGGATACTCGTCTTCATCGGCGAGGTTGTAATGCAGGCCCTGCTGGATCAATTGATCAACTTCAGGCTCCATCCATGTTGTACAGAATGTTGCAAGGTTCTGTGAAGGTCTACCATCCAGCTCAAGTTCGTCATGAATAAGGCGATAGGCCACAGGTCCCGGCACAGACTGTTCAGGCAACTCGAATTTCGGGATCGGCTCCGTCATGTAACGTCTGGCATAGGTTGGAGAGTGATACTTCACAGACTCATCCATTGATTTCAGATCCTTTTGTTTTTTGACCATTTGTTCAATGTCATTTGTTGATGTCTCAGGTTCTCATAACGTTCAACGATCCGTACCCCGGCTCGGTGGGTCCTGGTAAGTATATCCTCCGCCGAAAGCCGCCGTCATCGATACCAGCTTTTTATACAACTCAGGGCGGCGGTTCTTCAGATAGTCTCCCTCAGGATGTGTAGGAGCGTATTCCTGAGGGATTACGTCGGCTATAAGCAACGTATCCTCGTTTCGGGCAGCCAGAATGACATCACCATGCGGGCCGCAAACAATTGAGTTGCCCCGATATTGCCAACTTCCCGCTCCTACCTTCTCCGTCCCGGACCTGTTACAATAGGCCACAAAACAGTTGTTTTCATAAGCATGCGCAGGAATAAGATTACGGGAAATATCCGGATAAGGAACAGTCGTGCGGGACCCGTCCGCAAGGTTGTAGTAGTAGTCCGCCGCTGTAGGGATTACAATCAGTTTGGCCCCTTCAAGAGCCAGTATCCTTGAAAGTTCGAAAAACTCCGCCTCATAACAGTTCAGTATTCCTACAGGAAATCCATTAACCAGACTGATCTTGAACGCGTCACTCTCCCCATCGGTATACCCAAAATGATAGTTAGTACGCTCGGCCATGCCGAAAAGGTGGGTTTTGCGATAATTATGCAGCAGTGAACCATCCGGGCCAACAAACGCTATCGAATCATAAAAAAAAGGCTCGCCACCGGCGCGTTCGTCCCTTTCTGCATACGGACAAATGATTCCGATGCTGTTTTCCTCTGCAATTTCCCGAACGCGGGTGACCGAAGGACCATTTGACGGCTCCGCCAAAGCATGCACTACCTCGGGCGTCATCGTGTAACCTTCAACATACAGCTCGGGAAAGCTGATAAGCTGCACATCGAATCTCTTTGCCTGTTCTACTGCCTTTGCCAGACGTACGATATTATCATGTACAGCCCGCTCGCTGCCAACAGGACGTTCGGATTGAAAAATTGCAATACGAACACCTTCGCCGACAGATGGAGGCACCTCTTTAATACGGCTGAGATAAACCATTGAATTCACACTCTATATTTTATTATGTCCGAACACTTTTCAAATAAAAACTCTTGTAATATAACAGGTTAATACATAAAAAGCCTTTACAGAACTCTATCATCCGGACTGACTGTTGTATGCTCCAAACAAACTCTTGGGCACCTCTTGACAACCCCGGATATCTTTATAAAGCATGAACCATATCATACACCTCGCTCCAGGAAACCGCGCGCGGTGACGCTATATGCTTGTTTGTGCTATTCGCAAAACAGATCGTATAGAGGCCCTTTTTCCGTAACTGTGTAACATTATCAGGGCTATCCTCAACATAAATATCGGCACCGACTTCCGACTTTTCTTTCATGAAACAGAGATCCCAGTAAGGAATTCCGTGACCGTCCAGCCATGCAATGGTTTGCTGAACCGCAGATGCATGCGAATAATGGATGAACAGCCGATGAGTAATGATTCGGATGTGGTATCCCTCGTCAGAAAGTTTTCTCAGGTATTTTCTTGCTCCGGGGATCATGGGCATGGTCTTGAAAAGCTCTCTCTGGTTGAGGGCATAACGATGAAGGCTTTCATACTGTTTTTCATCTGAAATCCCCCACTCTTTCAAACCGTAAGAAACATCGCCGGGAAGCGCATCGAGAGGTTGCTCAAACCATTCGGCAGCGATCTCTCGCATCCGTCCGTAAAAATCCGCGCATACACCGTCAAGATCCACACCGATCACCGGCATGTCTTTCTGAGCTTTTCCCATGTTTAAAAAGTCTAATTTCACAACAACAGCCTGACAGCTATCCAGCCATCCGGCAGCATTTTATGCTCTAATACAGCGCTCTGTCGAACACCTTCCGGTGTTTCAAGGTTGTCGGCTCATCCTCGCCAAGATATTTAAAGATCGCAATACACGCCTTGCGTGCACCATCATCGTCATAATAACGGTTTTCCCTGATTACCTCTATAAAATCGCTCAGTGCGCCATCAAAGTTCTTTTTACGCAATTTCTCAATGGCCTCCCGGTAACGCTCCCTGACCGGATCTTCCGGAAAGTCCGCACCGTTTTTCTGCAAAAGTCCTGTAAGGGTTCTTGTGGAGTCCAGAAGCTCTGCATACTCATACTCACCTTCAAGCTTGTCAATAAGCGATGCTGCCCCAACAGGTTCTGTAAAAATTACAAGTTTCATAAGCGCTGCCGCAGCACGAACATTTTCCGGTTCATTCTTCAGGATCTCTTCAAGGATTTCAGCTGCCCCAGCTTCTTTCCCCTGTTTGACAAGCTCTTCAGCGTGCTGGAGCTGACCAGCGTATTTGCCGGGCAAGGACTTCTTCAACCACTGCTCGATCTGCTCCTCGGGCAAAGCACCGACAAACTCGTCAACAATCTCGCCGTCTATAAAAAGCTTAACTGCCGGAATACTCATAATACCGTACTCGCGGGCGACATCGGAATGTTCTTCGGTATTGATCTTCACAAGAACAAGCTCTCCGGCATGTTTTGCAGCAATTTTCTCGAGCACAGGCCCCAGCATCCGGCAGGGGCCGCACCATTCCGCCCAGAAATCCACAAGAACCGGAATATCATTACTCTTCTTTACAACGTCTCGACTGAAATCAAACTGATTTTCATGCATAAGCCTTTATTTAAAAGATTAATACTGACTCTACAACAGTGTTAACTATTCAAAAGTTTTGGACAAAAATAACGATCCCGGTCAGGTTTTCTATCTTTTACCGCACAACATGCTCACCATCGAACATCTCGACGCTTCTCTGCATGGAACAGTTTTTTGTCTTTCTTCCGACCGCCAGAATTGAATGACAAGATCGTCTTACTAACAATAGTTATATTGCACTGTAACATACCATTGCAGTCCTTGTATACATTACATTACATAAACACTCTGCACGATCAAACGCTGATTTGTCCAAATACGAATTCACTTCACGGGACGTGCAAGTGAAGAGCCTGGTGATCCGAGCAGCTTGACAAAGACAAGTTTGCATAACCGGCTGCCAAAAGTGAAAAAAGCATGTTGTAACTCTGATGAAAAACCTTACCTCGATTGCCTTACAGCTTTTACTGCTATCCACCCCTGTGTTCCTGCTTGCCGAGCAACAAACCGCGCTGAACACCGAGGAGCGTGTCATTTCCTTGAGTTTCAATGACCCGGCGGATGCTGCATTCACATCAGGGCCAAAAGGGTGTCTCTCTATCCATATAGATAACATCAGGAACGCCAAGGGGAAAATCGGGATAGCCCTGTTCACCGGTGAAAAAGGTTTTCCGGACAAACCGGAAAAAGCCTTTGCCGTTGCCAGCACTGCAATAAGCGGCACCTCCCAGGAGGTCGTCATCGAAAACATTCCTTACGGCACCTACGCCGTCAGTATTCTCCATGACGAAAACGAGAATAAAAAAATGGACAAAACCTGGATCGGCAAACCTAAAGAAGGATTCGGTGCATCAAACAACCCGAAAATCAGATTCGGCCCTCCTGGTTTCGACGAATCGGGTTTTGATCTCGATTGTGAAGAAATTGCGCTTGATATTTCGATTAATTACTTTTAATGCAAGTCTGCCCTGAAACCGTAACACAACTTTATGCACAATGAAAAATCTGCAGAAACAACCATGAAAACAATCTCCAGAACCGTCACACCACTCATTGTTGCAGGACTTGCTCTGCTTGCCTCCTGCAAGCCTACCGTCAAGGTGGAAGCTCCTGACAAACCGATCACGATCAACATGAATATCAAGATCGATCATGAAATACGGGTAAAGCTTGATAAAGATCTTGACAGTCTTTATGAACAGAAAAAAGGAACTATTTACTAAGGGAGAGCATCATGTTTTCACATTCAAAACGCTACAGCCTGAGAACTCTCGGTATTATTGCCCTGCTGGCACTCGCCATAACAGGTTTTTCACAAACCTCGTATGCTATTGATCTTGCAACAGCCCGAACCATGGGTCTTGTTGGAGAAACAGATAAAGGTTATCTGGCTATCCCTCCCGGAGCAAGGTCATCCGCTGAAATACAAACCCTGATAACCGATGTTAACGCAGTTCGTAAAGCTGATTTCACCGCACAGTCAAAAAAAATCGGTGTTGACGTTGAACTTGTAGGGACTAGAATGTTCCAGATAAAAATCTACCCTTCCCTTTCTCCTGGAACGTGGGTAAAGATTCAGGGCAACTGGATGAAAAAAGAATAGCCGTTTGTCTGTTCTCAATAAAAGAACGTCACCGTGAAATGGCTACTGCGCATCCTCGTGGCCGCAATGCTCCTCATGATTGCTGTTGGAGCGGTTGCATGGTATGCTTTCCCACGATATGCCCAGTTGCTGATTGACAGGACCGTTGAAGGGAAAAACATAAGCATACAGGTAGATAATCCCGGTATGCCGCACCTCGGCGGCATACCATTTGGCAAACTGGAGATTGTTTTCGATGCTCCGCCGGATTCCTGCTCGAAGGCTCCCGCCAGCTACACGCTTGTTGCCTATAACGGCTCTCTCACGTGGAAACGGCAAGCCCCGTTAACAACAACAGGATTGATCCCGGAAAGTCTGCATCTCGACCTCGCACTCAAGGCCGACTCCGTCAGCATCGTCCAGGAAACGGCAAACCTGTCGTTTATTGACAACGAGCCCTCCATGACAGGCAGCCTCAAAGTTCTGAGAAAAAATGGATTTGTCCTGGAGTTTCAACCTGAATCCTTTGACTACGAAATCGAAAACGGCCGTCTCGTCAGTAACAAGCTCATGCTCGAGGGCATATCTTACAAGCTCAGCCTCGACCGTCAGGGCAACTGGTTACAAAAACCGGCTCTTCTCACCGTAGCATCGCTGTATTCAGAAAACGAACCCACCCCTCTCTCCAATTTCGAGGCATTGTTCGGCATGGAAAAAGACCCGGAAAACCCTTGCGGGCTGACTTTTGAAGAGTGCTCTGTCGATCTGTTCGACTTCAAGGCAAAAACCCCGAGAATAGAGTACAATCCAGTTACACAAGAAACCGGTTTTACCCTCCTCCTGCAAAGCCTGCCTCTTGAAAAACTGCCGGGGCTCAAAGGAAAGGAACCTGCACGACCTTTCGCTACGGGACAACTGAGCGGAAACATACCTGTTGAGTTCCGTGATTCAACACTCAGAATTCGCAATGCCACCATACGAGCCGATGCCGATACGAAGCTGCTGTATTATTCTCTTGATGGAAAACCCTGGCTTTCCATCGAGGCCGGAACCAGCAACAAAACATCGGATCTTTTCAGGGACCTTAACGCTGAAATAACCCTCAACAGCGAAGACGAACAACTTTCCGGCATCGCTCTCAAAAGATTTTCGGCCACATTTCTCGGCGGCTCCCTGAGCTCAGCACCAGCAGTCTATGACCCGATCGGGACAAAAAACTCTTTCACCTTCAAACTCGACAACGTTCGCCTTCCTGAACACATTCATCTGCACGGAGATTTCGAGGGATCCATGAATGGGACTATAAGCGGCATTGTCCCGGTAACCGTAAAGAACGGAAAAGTATCCATACGCAATGCACGCCTCACATCGAAAGGAAGCGGCTCCATCCTTCACGCTCCTGCGCAGCAGAAAAAAAGCACAAAGGAGAGTATTTTCACCGCTCCCGGAACCGATGCGACCTACACATTCAGCGAACCTGATTTCAATGTTTCCCGTGACCCTGAAGGCAGGACGAAAATCAATTTCACTCTGCAAAAACTGACACGTAAAACATCCGGGGGGGAACTGCAATTCTCTTCTCCAAAAGGGGTGCTTGATCTTTGGCAGAATAAAAACAACCCGTCCCTTATTTCCCTCTCGGAGTTTTCAGCAGGATTTATGGGCGGTTCGATTGCAATAGATAACGTCGATTACGACATGGGAAAAAAGACGGCTGAAACAGAACTGATTGTAAACAACATTCCGCTGCAGAAACTGCTTGACCTGCAGGGCGTGAAAAAAATCTATGCAACAGGAAGCATTCGGGGAAAAATTCCGATAATCATGAAAGACCAGCTTTTCGAGATTTCCGCAGGAAATATGGATGCCGAACAAACCGGCAAGATCGTTTATTCAACAACCCCCGAAGAACGTGCCGCAGCAAACGAGAGCATGAGACTCACCTATGAAGCCCTGAGCAATTTCCTCTATTCCGAACTGATTTCCTCGATCAGCATGGCACCGGACGGACAATCCCTTATCCGGCTTGAACTAAAAGGAGTCAATCCCTCATTCCAGGAAGGCCGACCGGTACATCTTAACCTGAATGTCGAGCAAAACCTTCTCGACCTGCTGAGAAGTCTTACCATATCAACAAACATCGAAAAAGCTCTTTTGGAAAAAAGCCTGCAAAAGAAATCGAAGTAAACCGGATAAAATACCGCCATACCAGAAAGAAAATGAACCTGCCGCAACCTTACCGGTGCACCTGTCTTCAAACATGTGCATACATCCATTTCTGACACACTAAAAACGAACGAAAAAAACATTCACCGATGGTGAAAACACACAATGATTTTGCATACATTATACCTCGAGAGCCCCTATAAACAACCTGCCGATTAGCAACATGAAGTGGAAAGAATTACTCTCTGATGAAATTGCATATACTTACGGTATCACCGACCACCTCATCAGCCTTGTCAGGGATGACGAACTCGATTGGAAACCCGAACATGGGAACAACTGGATGAGCATGGGTCAACTGCTCATGCATATGACCGATGCATGCGGCAGCACATTTAACGGCCTGATCAGCGGCGCCTGGGATATCCGCGAAGAGTTCCCTGTCAATGAACTGGAAATGCAGCGGATCTTCCCGTCAGCGAACATGCTGCCCTCGGTTGACAGCACCACCGATGCCCGGAAACTACTTGCCAATGACAGAAAACTCGCCCTGAAAAGCCTGAAAAAATGCACTGAAGCGGATCTTTCCGGAAAATATGCTCCCGCTCCCTGGACAAGAACCCCCATGATACTTGGTCAGCGCCTCTTGCACATGGTATACCACCTGAACCAGCACAAAGGACAGTTGTTTTACTATCTGAAAATGACAGGCAGGTCCGTCAGTACCTGTGACCTTTACGGTATGAGTTGCAACGTTTACCCAGGCAAGCATATACAGGATAAGGAGAAAAACCCCTCTTCGACCTGAACCTTTTCAAAAAACACCCTCCATGGCTTCTTGTCGGGTAGATCGGTATGCATATGCTATTTCATCACCTTGACCCGCATGTCGTCTTCAAGATCGTTGGTTGGATGTATCACAACCACATCACCTTCCTCGAGACCATCGAGAACTTCGGCATAGTAAGTCCCCCGCTTTCCAATTGTTATCGGTTGTCTTACTGCCTTACCGTTTCTGATCACAAAAACATTCCACCCCTGGTCGCCCCGAAAAATACTGCTGACAGGCACCTGCAAAACACCTTCGCCTTGCCACAGTATAATCTTTGCCTGTATACGGTAGTTGTCACCAAGCCTTGATTCCGGCTCTTCCAGATCAACAATGATGTTGACCCGTTTCTCCTCTATACCCAATGCGGAAATTTTGGTAAACGCTGCCGGCTCGACAGTCCGAACAACACCGGAAAGCACCGTACCTCCTCCCCACTCCTCTACCTGCACCCTCATATCAGGCTCGACCTTGACAGCATCTGAAGAAAGTACGTCAATTACAAGTTCTATATCTTCAGGATTACCCATCTCAACAAGCGGAGTCCCTGCAGAAACAACACGCTCACTTTTTTCAAACACTCTCAGCACCCTGCCGCTGTCGGGTGCAAAAACGTTAACGGTGTCGCCGCTTCCCGACTGACCGATCACCGAAAGGGCAGCCTCAAAGTCATAGCGCGCCGACTCTACGTTGAGCAGCGCGGCCTGATGCTGCTTTTGAAGAACCTGCCAGGTTGTTTTCACCTCTTCGAAAGTCTCTGCAGCAACAGCCCCTTTCCCGTAGAGATTTTTGTAGCGGTTGTATTTTCTGGCCGCCTGATCCAGGTCAACCTGGACCTGCCTTTCACTTGCACGGGCAGCTTCAAGTACCGCCTCCGCCGAACGGGATCTTGCCTCGGCCTCTTCAAACTCGCGGGTATTGAGCGGAGGCGGCGTCACACGGGCGACAACACTGTTTTTTTGCACAAAATCACCCTCTTCAAGTGTAATGCGCTCCACTCTGCCGTTCACCGGGGAAGCAACAGTAAAGCTGTCGCGCACTCTTGTCATACCCTCGCCGTCAAGGGTTACGGTCAGCTCCCCTTTCCGGATGGACTCAGCATCAACCTGCAGCGGTGAAGGCTTCATCACAAACAACAGGATCGCTACGACAACCAGTCCAGAGATGGCTGTAATACGCTGTGTTTTTGAAAATTTCATTCTCCTTTTCATTAAAGCAATTATTCAAACCTCCACTTGGAATCCCGCTTCTGCTATCAAGCTAACCGGGCACCATAAAACCTAACACTTAGCACATAACCTTCTCCTCTCATTGCTCAGCACCTTCTACTTGACGACTCTGTTCCCTGTTTCTTTTTCTGATTTTTTCCTTTTACCCTTTGACTTTTGACTTTTGCCCTTTGACTTAACAACCTACTCCCTGGTTTTCAAAACCGCTATCAGATCGAGCCGTTTTAACCGGAAGTGCACCATAAGACCCGAAAAAACCGCCACCACCACGATAACAACCAGCGCAAAAATAAAGTTAAAGCTGCTGAAAACCACAGGCATCCGGTACAATTCCGAGCTTAACCCAAGAGCAAGCAGGACAGAAAGACCTATGCCGATCAAAAATCCCACAGGAATAGCGATGATTGTCAGAATCGCTTGCTCTCCAAGCAGGATAACAGCAATTTCACGTCTCGTCAACCCCAGGACGCGAAGGCTTGAAAGCTCCCTTGCCCGTTCAGAAAGTGAAATCCTCGCCCCGTTATACACCACGGCAAAAGCCAGAATGCTCGCAAAGGTAGTGAGAATAACCGTCGATGTCGTCGTACTCTGGGCTATCAGCTCCTCAAAACTTTCCAGCATGGCTTTCAGCATCGACGTTCCGGCCACACCGGGCATTTCCTTGAAATCTGCGAACAGCTTATCAGACTTGACCTCGTCAATTTTCAGATAAGCCGCACTCACTACCCCCACATCCTCCGTGAGACGGTCCAGCTCTTCTATGCGCATATATGCCGATAGTCCAAGCAGTTCATCAATCACACCTCCAACCGGCACCCTCACAGTTCGCCGTTTTCCTTGCAGAAACTCGACAGTCAGGGTATCTCCGGGAGATACCCCGAGAACATCTGCAAGCGTTGAGGTTACAAGCAAGCCGCTTTCCGGAAGCTGAAACTGACGCTTATGTGCATCCACCAGACGCTTCAGCCCGTTGGAAGTTTTCAGACCGGTTATAGATTGGCGGCGCGACCGGTGTTCATACACCAGCCTTGCGGGTTCCTCTCGATAGAACTCCTGCTCCAGGACTCCGTCCAGTGAAGCAAGATCGTATTGTACCGAATACGGTCTTGACTCGTTGAAAATAACCGTGAAATCCTCTCGATGCTTTTCGCTGAACTCGATCAGCATGATATGGTTTACCGCATCATAGCCGTAACGCCCTGCTATGAGAATCGCAACGGCAAAAGCGATCATAAGCACTGAAATCGCTGCTTTCCATATCCGCCTCTCAAGATTCCTGATGATGATACGTATCGACACGGGAGCTTTCTTCTGAAATTCCTTGCGATCAAGAAAACCCGCCTTGTAAACAACCGGCGCTTCCGGACGCATTGCTTCGGCCGGCGGTAGCGAAACAGCCTGGTTAACCGCACTGAGCGCTCCTACAAGCGCCGCCCCGGCACTGAGCAGCACCGACAAGGCTACTTCTTCAAAACGGAAATAGTAAATCAGCTCGGCAAAATTGTAAAAATCTTCATAAACTTTGGTCAAACCCAGACCGAGCCAGGCACCGATCGCAGTACCGGCGACAGCCCCTATGGCCACAGGAACCATGGCAAACCCCAGATAGTGCAGTCCTACTTCCTCATTTGTATATCCTACGGCTTTCATCACTGCAATCTGGTCTCTCTGCGTACTCACAAGTCTCTTCAGTACGATATTGAGCAGAAACACAGCGACGGCAAGAAAGATGGTCGGCAGCACGGTAATCTGCATGCCCACCTGCTTGATCTCATCGGAAATGAACCGGTCGGAAAGCTGTTCGCTCCTTCCATAGGCGCCAAGAGAACCATAGCGCCTGAACATGTCGTCCAGTCTCTGGATAACATCTTTTTCGGACGCACCATGTGCAAGAGTGAGTGAAAGGTCGTTGAACGCCCCTGTCATGTCGAGCGCTGACTCCAGGGCATCACGGCTCATCCAGAATACCCCGAAACGCCGGTTATCCGGAAAAAATGCTCCCGGTTGTACCTCGTATATATATTCTGGAGAAAGTCCCTTGCCTACGATTACCAGCTCTTTCCAACGGCCATTGATCACCGCACCCACGCGATCGCCTATCTGAAGGCCATTTGCCTCCATAAAGGTCTCGCTGGCTATCACCTCTTCCGGGTGCCCTGCATCCATATAGCGGCCTTCTTGCAGGAACACGTCGTTGAGAACCGGCCGTTTCCTGTCCGGCATCGATACCAGCCTTCCGCTTGCTGGCTCGTTCAGGCCCGGCACATCAAGAGTCACGTCAGCAACAATACGAGACCTGACTGCCGCAACCCCGCGAATATTCCTCACGCTCTCCAGCATGGCCTCAGGCGCACGTTTTGCCTGCATGAAAATATCGGCAAAACGGTAGTCGCTGTAATACCGTACCTTGGTCTCTCTCAACGAGTATTCCACACTGCTCATAGAAACGAACACAGAAATACCACAGGCAACAACCGCCGCTACAGCCAGCATCTGGCTTTTCATATGCAGCAGTTCGCGCAGCAGTTTCCTGTTCAGCTGTTTCATATTTTCTTACCAGCTCAGTTCCGAAGGAGAGAGTTTCCTTTCATTCTGTTCTATCTCGGTTATTTCTCCGCTCCGCATGTGAATCACCCTGTCCGCCATGGCAGCAATGGAAACATTGTGCGTGATCACCAGTGTCGTTGTACCCAGTTCCTGGTTTACTTTGCGGATTACCTCGAGAACGAGTTTTCCGGTCTCGTAATCAAGTGCACCGGTAGGTTCATCGCAAAGCAGCAGTTCCGGACGTTTGGCGACAGCTCGGGCTATTGCGACTCGCTGCTGTTCCCCTCCCGAAAGCTGCGAAGGAAAATGGTTCATGCGGTCACCGAGGCTGACAAGCGTCAATGCTTCCTGGGCCGACATGGGATTCGACGATATTTCCGTCACGAGCTGCACGTTTTCAAGCGCGGTAAGGCTGGAAATGAGATTATAGAACTGGAAAACAAAACCTATGGATTCCCTTCGGTAAACGGTCAGTTCGTCCTCGGTCACGGCAGTCATTTCCTTGGAGCGAAAATACATCCGGCCTTTGGATGGAACATCGAGCCCTCCTATAATATTCAGCAGTGTAGATTTTCCGCTCCCGGAGGTCCCAAGCAAAACAACAAGCTCACCTTCATAAAAATCAGCCGAAACCTGCCTCAAGGCTTCGACCTTTACTTCACCCATGGTGTAGATCTTGCTGACATTGTCTACACGGAGTACAGGCTCATGCGTACTGTTCCTGTTATATCCCATAAAAATAACGAGCTTTGTCTATCGTCGGTCGCAACTATGTCGTACCTTTTACAAGCAGCACAATGCCTTTTTCAAAGCAGTTCCATACCTCGTTGTCGTTTCCGATTCCAGGAACCATGACGAGTTGCAGCCCAAAACCATCCAAAAGCCCGGTTATCAGGAATGCAAGGCCTTCTGCAGAAAGTTCGGGCTCGATAACATTGCGTTCTTTCATTGCTTCAATCCCTTTTTGAAGGGAATTCCGGAACTCCATATACAGAGAACTCATTTCCTTCATGACCGTTTCACTTTGCCGTGAAACTGAAATGCCCTCCATGAAGAGCGTGAAAAACTCTCTTTTATTATCGTAAATCTCCCTGAAAGCCGAGGTCAGACTGGCAGCAAAATGTTCAACCGAAAGACTTTGCTTGAGAATATCCCCGAGAAGCCTGCCGGTTGTCCCCATGTTGTCCTGAAGAACCCTGGCAAGCATATCTTCCTTGCTCCTGAAATAATAATGAAGCAGCCCTCTGCTGACCCCTGCCTCTGCCGCGACACGGGATATTGTCGTACCTGCATACCCATGCTGGGAAAGAACTTGCTTAGCGGCTGCAAGAATAAGAGATGTTTTATCCTGTTCTCCGGTGTTCCCCTTTCCCGGAAATTTGCTTACACCTGAAAAGGTTGTCTGGTTTTTCACGGCATCAAAACAGGAACTTGTCATATTGGCTGGACGTCCATTCAAACGGTTAGTATATTCATTTATACTTCAAACGCCAAGAAACAAACAAAAAAATTCCGTAATACCTTCCGAGGGCTCTTGTTTAACCTTTTACAAAAGTCCTGTACATTGTCAGGAAAGGACAACAACGAAAACGATGAACTTCGATGCGTTCCAAGCACAATCAACCCGCTGCTTTTTAAAAAGCAGACGTGAAACATCATAGAGGTCGTGTGTTCGTAATTGATGCCCTGATCCCCAAAAACCATGAGCATTATCCTGCCAAAAGAGCTGAAACATCCCAGAGTACTGCTTCAGTCGGCTCTCATTTTTCTTCCGCTGATGGCCGTCGTGGTCCTGATGAGTCTTCATGTCTACAGGAGCGAACAGTCACGCAACATGAAAGAAATAAGGGAAGCTGCTCAAAAAAACATGATAGACAAACAGCAATGCCTGACAAAAAAGATTGAAGACACCATCCAGGACCTGCATTTCATCGCTTCCCTCCCCGAAGCTCCCGATGCTCTCGAAAATCCCCGCGGAACAGCCGCTGAAAGAGTAAACAAAACCCTTATATCACTCAGTAATGCAAAAACAATTTATGATCAGCTCCGTTATCTCGATACCAGTGGAAAAGAGGTGCTCCGTATCAACTATGACTCGTTAAAAGGGGCCTATCCGGTAGCGGAATCACAACTTCAGGAAAAAAAACATCGATATTATTTTCCGGCAGCCCAGCAGTTGGAAGCCAACGATGTATATATCTCTCCTTTCGACCTGAACATCGAGCATCAAGAAATCGAGTGGCCGCATAAGCCGACTCTCCGTTTTGCCAGATCGGTCTTTGACCGTTACGGAGAGAAATGCGGTATTGCCGTTATCAACTTCCGGGGTCAGTTGCTTTTCGATACTCTTGGCTTTCATCGCACCGTCCGGCATGAGAAACTGATGCTGCTGAATGATGAAGGATTCTATCTGACCGGTGCCCCGGACGAGAACAACTGGGGCTTCATGTTTCCCGGGACGGAAAAGGCCACCACTTTTGCAGCCCACTTCTCCGACGAATGGACACTCATCAGTGACACCGCTGAAGGCCAGTTTCACACAAAAAGCGGACTTTTCACGTTCAAAAAAATTTATCCCCTGCCGAGCAACTCTTCCACCGGCTCGAATAATTTTTACTGGTACATGGTATCCCTTGTCCCGGAAAACAGACTTATGACAATTGTTCCCGCCAAACTCGACTACATAACACTCACCATTCTTACCGGCCTGATTCTTTTCACGGGAACCCTGGCACTGACCACAAGAATCGAGCGCAGCCGCCAGTCACGTAAAGATCTTGAAAAACTGGCGGCTGAAATACAGGCCTTTTATGATCACTCCCCTACATTGATCGCCATCTTTTCACCTGACGGAGAATACCTGATGGTCAACAAGGCAACATCCGAGTTTCTCGGAATGCCCGCAGAGGAAATCGTCGGGAAGAGTTTTGCCGACCTGCTGCTTCCTGAACTCGTCAAGGTATTTATGGAACGAACAGGGAAGGTCATCGAGACAAACACCCCGATCACAGTAAGAGACCATATTACAATCAGCAACCGCGCAAGGTACTTTCATAGCGTCATCTTCCCCATCAGCTCCGAAAACGGTCGTCCATCGATGCTCGGAGGATCGAGTGTCGATATCACCGAACAGATTCTTTACCAGAATGTCCTGAAAGAGAACGAAGCCCGTTTCCGGTCTCTTTTCGAAGAATCCCCCGATGCCATTTTTCTTGCTGATGCATCAAGCGGTATCATCACACGAGCAAACGAGAAAGCCTCGACACTGACCGGCTTGACCAGGGATGAGCTGGCCGGAAAACATTTCACCTCATTGCACCCCGAAGATCAACAGGAAATCATCGTAAAATCTTTCAGGGAGAACGAAACGGAGTCCCGGAAATCCGTAACAAGTATACCGATGGAATCTTTCGTTCAGCACAAAGACGGCCGCAAAATACCCGTCGAGATTATCAGCCACAAAATGAGGCTCGACAACCGGGATATCATATACAGTATTTTCCGTGATATTACCATCCGAAAAAAAACAGAATCAGAACTGCAGGAAAAAACCATCATGCTGGAAACCGTCACCAAATCGGTTCCTGCTTATATCTACATGAAAAACAGGGATCTTCGCTATACTTTTATCAACTGCTATGGACTTGAACAGCACGACCATTTTTCACCTGAACAGTTGACGGGAAAAACTGACTACGACATCTTTCCTGAAGCAATAGCTAACAATTATCGCTCTACCGACAAAACGGTTATGGAAACCGGACAGCCGCTCATGAACATGGAGGAAGAGGTTGTTTTACCGGACGGCACGTGTGTTCCTGTTCTCACCAATAAGTTCCCCCTGTTCAATAAACAGGGGGAAATCGAAGGCGTTATCGGTATTTCAATGGACCGTTCTGAGCAGAAAACAGCGGAAGAACGAAACAGGAAGCTTGAAAATCAGCTTCGCAACAGCCATAAACTCGAAACCCTCGGAACACTTTCAGGCGGTATTGCCCATGATTTCAACAACATCCTGACCCCGATCATCGGGTTTACCGAAATAGCTATCGATACCCTGCCTCCGGACAGTGACACCGTTCAGGACCTGCAAGTCGTTCTGAAAGCCGCAAAACGAGCAAAAAAACTCGTCCAGCAGATACTGACTTTCAGCAGACAAGAACCGCAAAACCTCCTGCCACAGCAGCTGCAGCCCCTTATCAGAGAATCCATGGATTTCCTTAGACACTCCATCCCCTCCACTGTCAGGACCGAGCAAATCATCGAGGAATTCGACGATACGGTCATGTGCGATGCATTTCAGGTTCAGCAGGTTGTCATGAACCTCTGCACCAATGCCTCGCAGGCAATGGAAACAGAACCAAAAACACTCACTGTCGAGCTCGGGAAAATAACTATTGACAGCCTCATGGCCGCCAGCTACAAAAACCTCAAAGAAAACCAGTCATACGCAAGGATTACGGTTCGTGATACCGGCAAAGGTATGCAAAAGGAGGAAATAGACAGAATGTTCGATCCATTCTATACAACCAAGGGGGTCGGCAAGGGAACAGGACTGGGGCTCTCGGTCGTCTATGGAATAGTCCGGGGACACGATGGTGAGATAACGGTCGAAAGTACGAAAGGGCAAGGGACCTCGGTTTCAGTTTTTCTGCCCCTAATGACAAAACAACAACAGCAAAAAACCGATAGCAATGAAACAGATTCTGGTCATTGACGATGAGCCCGATATCCTCAAGTTGATCAGCAAAATCCTCGAAAAGGCAGGATACAGGGTAATGACTGCAGAAAACGGCAGACTTGCTGACAAACTATTCAATGAACACCCGTTCGACCTTGTCATTACCGACATCATCATGCCGCAGAAAGAGGGGCTGGAGATCATTCTTCAGCTTAGGGAAAACAGCCCCGACACCAAAATCCTCGCCATATCAGGAGGCGGCAAAATCGAACGTGCCGGATACCTCGATGCTGCCCGGGCAATAGGAGCACACGCCATTGTGAAGAAACCATTTGAAATAAGCCATCTGCTGGACAAGGTCGAACAGCTTTTGAACTCGTAAGGCCGTATCTGCTGGTAACAAAACCTGAGCCCTGCTCATTCTTCCGGCCTTGCAGAGCACAGCAAAAGGTCGTTCCGGTCTACCTTTCCGATGCATGACGGGCACGGGAGCTTTTCTTGTACATTAACGAAGCAAGCACCTTTTCTGTTACAAGTTATGATTCACAAGAGACTATCCAACATGGAACGAACAGGACAACTCTTTACGTTATCACAACAACAACAAGCACAACGGATAGCTTAACCTAGCTTGGCTGCGATGAACATTGACGCATTCTACACATGGTTTATGGGACTTGGCACCCAATACGGCGTCAATCCCCTGATTTTCGGTGCAATTTATGTTGGCGCAATACCTTTTTTTACCCTCTCTCTCGCATGGCTTGTCAAGAACCTGAAGCAGAAAAAACCTTTTGTACTACCGGCACTGCTCACAGGGTTCTTTTTCATTTCAGCTTATCTCTACCTCATCATTGCGGGCAGGAACGTACCTTTCTGGGTATATCTTTTTATTGTTGCGCTGGTTGGTTTCGGGACGTGGTCAACGATCCGAAAAATCAGAAAACGGGTTTCACAAACGGAGGAAAACACATGAACTTCGATTACGACGTTATCGTTATCGGTGGTGGTGCAGCCGGTTTGACTGCGGCAGGCGTTGCAGCGTCTCTGGGCGCGAAAACAGCTATGATCGAGGAAAAGAAACTGGGGGGCGACTGCACCTGGTACGGTTGCATACCCAGCAAAACACTCCTGAAATCCGCGAAGGTCGCGCAAACCATTCGTGAAGCCCAAAAATACGGCATCAGAACGGGCGATCTCATTGTCGATTTCGAAGCCGTCATGAAACGGGTTAATACCATTCAGCAGGAGGTTTACCGGGAAGCCGATGCTCCGGAGATATATGAAAAGATGGGTATAACTGTCATTGGAGGTCTGGGCAGTTTCGCCGATGAACATACAGTGACTATCACAAAAAAAGGCATGGAGCCGCAAAGCCTTCGCGCTAAAAACATGGTGATAGCAACGGGCAGCAGACCGGTCATCCCATCTGTTGAAGGACTCGATACGGTGCCGTTTCTGACAAATGAAACAATTTTCTCCCTGAAAAAGCAGCCGAAAAAGCTTCTGGTTATAGGCGGAGGCCCAATTGGAACAGAAATGGGCCAGGCATTCACAAGGCTGGGTTCCGACGTTACCGTTTTTGATTTCGGCGAACGGATTCTCTCCAAAGACCACCCCGAGCTGACCTCTATCCTTCAGGATATTCTTGCCGGTGAAGGCATTGCCTTCAGACTGAACACCGCCGTCAAAAAAGTAGAGAAAAAGAACGGCAGCATAGTGGTAACGGCTGAAGACAGAAAAACCGGTGATTCGTTCACTGTCGAGGGGGATGCTCTTCTCGTCGCATCCGGCAGACAGGCAAATATAGAAACTCTCAACCTCGATGCGGCAGGTGTAGATACGCACAAACGGGGGATCATCGTCAATGAAAGCTGCCAGACCTCACGTCACCACATCTATGCATGCGGAGATGTTGCAGGAGGCATGCAGTTTACCCATATGGCCGAACATATGGCCAAAGTAGCTGCAAGTAAAATGCTGACTCATCTACCCATGAAAACCGATGACCGGCATGTCCCGTGGTGCACGTATACTGAGCCTGAGATCGCCCATGTTGGTGAAACCGAAGAGGAATTGAAAAGGAGAAACGCAGGATATGAGCTCTACCGCTTTCCTTTCAGCAGAATCGACAGGGCTATCACAGAAAGCGAAACAGAAGGCTGGATAAGGATCTATGCTGCCGGTTTTGACGGGAAAATCTTTGGCGCCGATATCCTGGGCGTTCATGCCGGAGACCTGATCAGTGAGCTCGCTCTGGCGATGCGCAACGGAGTAACACTTCGCCAGATGTCCGATACCATTCATCCTTACCCGTCTTATGCACTTGGAAACCGGAGGGCTGCCGACCAGTGGTATGTCCGCAAACAGTCGGGAACACTTGTAGGACTCCTTCAGTTTTTCTTCGGGTATCAGGGAAAAATGCCGGATACCAGCGACCCGGACAGAATCGTTTAGGCGCCTTGAATGGTTACGGACTTTCAACAATCGGTAATTTCGCATGGAACCATCCTTTTTTGCACTGTTTGTCATCATCTTTATCGCCGGGTTTGTAGCCGGGAACCTGTTTTTCAGAACTTTCCGGCCAACGAGTGATGATGAAACTGAAACAGTAGTGCGCGTAGGTTTGTCGAACGTGAGCGGGCGCGGCGTTTTTGCAGCCTGTAACATAAAAAACGGAGCTATCGTTGAACGCTGCCCAGTACTTGAGCTGGATGAAAAAGACATCGGTGGAGAACTCTTGAACTATGTCTTCTACGGAGACAACGAGAGCCAGAGACTGGTAGCTATGGGAAACGGCATGCTGTTTAACCACTCATCTTTTCCGAATGTCGCATATTATCTTGAAGCAACACCGCTCGGCCCTGAACTGGTAATCTACGCTTTGAGAGACTTACGAAAAGGTGAGGAGTTGTTCTATACCTACGGTGATGAGTGGTGGGCGACCAGAAACCTCCAAGCGATCTCGTAAAAGCACACAGAAAGCCGCAACGCTTCACTCCTCAAGATCAATGTGTTTTTGTGAGCACCACTCCCTTAGCACCCTTTCGACTTTTTCAGCCTTATAATCATTCCAGTCCTGAAGCAGGCCACGGCTTTCCAGCATATCCTTTAACAGCCTGCCGGCGGTCTCTTCATCCGCAAAAAAATCACGTACTGCAGCGTACTGCTCCGGAAGCCGTTCGTCAATAAAATCGAAGGCAAGTTCCCTCCCGAGGTTCAGGGTGTCGCAGTGAGGGATGATCTCAAAGTTCGAGGAGTGAACATCCCGTCCTCTGGTTTCATCGAGACCGAGCACTTCAGAATAGTAATAAATTTCACCCTCATCCCTGCTTGCATACGCTACATTATCTCCCTGGTCCCGGGAACTGACAAAATCGAAAGCCATCCGGATTTCTGAATATTTTAACTTCATAAAGTTTACATCTTATTTGATTTCCTCAACTATAACGCCCATGTTGAATATGAGCACCATGTTGCCGTCATGGGCAAATTTGATTTTGTTTCCGTAGTCAGTCGGCTCGATATCAATCTTTCCTTCGTAGGTCCTGACCGGTTCACCGGAAGCCGAATATACCGTCACTTTTCGCTCCAGACCGACCCATTTCGACTGAAAATCCTTGACACCGCGCTGGAATTTCTGTGAGCAGCCGCCAAACAAAACAGCAGCCAGCAGCAAAAAAACCGGAAAAGCTTTCTTCATAATGCTCCCTTTCGTTACAAGCGTTCCTGTAATATACTTCTCATGCTCTGTCCGTTCAGTTCTACGGGGTTGCTCTTGCTGCGCGTTCGGCTGACTATCATATCAATATCGTTTTCCACAATACCGAAATCGCCGAGCCGCGGGAACCTCAACTCCTTCTGTAATGCATCAAGTTTCTCCAACAACGCAGTGCTGGCCTCGTAATCATCCAGAGAACAATCCGCACACATCAACCTTCCTGCTGCAGCATACTTAGCAAGAAAAGGCGTCGCACAGTCTCCGTTTTCACGAAGCAGCGATATATTCTCTCTGGTCACCGGGTAAAGCAGGGTTGCACAGAGCACTCCATGAGGAATATCGACATATCCTCCAACAGAGGATGCAAATCCGTGAACGATCCCCAGACCGGCGTTTGCAAGAGCAATACCTGACATAAAAGCTGCATATGCCATTCCGCTTCGGGCTTCGAGATCTTTTGTTCCGGCTTTACAGACCGGGATAAACGAACGGGAAAATTGCTCGATACCGCTCAGGGCAATCGCATCGGTATAGTGAGATGCATATGGCGAAACAAGAGCTTCAAGTAACTGTGTAAAAGCATCCATGCCGGAAGCAGCCGTAAACCCGGCTGGCATGCTGAGCATCAGTTCCGGATCGATAAGGGCAATTTCCGGTATAAATGCATGGTGACGGAGAGAACGCTTGTAACCGTCCTTTCCCACTTTGCTGATAACTGCATTATTGGTAGTCTCGCTTCCGGTCCCCGAGGTTGTAGGCACTGCAATAAACGGGACCTTCAAACCGTCATGCGCCTTGAATCCCGGCTGCCCCTCAATATAGCGTTCGACCGGCTCTTTTTTCAGAAGCATTGCCGATATCGCCTTACCGGCATCAAGTGCACTACCGCCCCCTACAGCAACAACAATCTGTATCCCCGCACCTCCATACTCAGCGACAGCACGGTCAACAAGATCGGCAGACGGCTCGCCCTCGACTGTGTAGTGCTGATAGTGAACAAATTCCGCCTTCATCCGATCAGCGAAGCGAGAAAGACTCCCTGAACGCTTCAATGTCCCCGCACCTGTCACCAGGAGCACATTGCTGCCGAACTCACGGATCAGATCAGGAAGATCGTGAAGCTTTCCAGGTCCAAAGAAAACACGAGGCTGGCGAAGAAGCGAAAAACCGGAACTATCCATTATCAATCATCTTGGTTTGGTTGCACCGCAGATAATAAGCAAAACAGCTTCTTCAACTGCAACCACTTTTCGATGTCGCCCCTAAAGGGGGCCTCTATTTATTGTCATGAGCGTTTCAAGTGCAAGGCGAACGGAGCGCAGAAACCCCTTCCTATCCGCTCAACGAAGCAATTGAATCGCGGAATAAATAAATAGAGGTCCCCTAAAGTATCGGCTTTTCGCTCCATACCACCTCACCCGAAAGATCGATGTAAGCCTCTACGCCTTTCAGCCGAACCTTTGCCAGCCCCTTGTAAAAACTGTCAGCCTAGCTGAAACGCGGCTCGATAACAATTACACCGGATGTATCGACGTACCCCCATTTTGTTGTTTTCCTGACAGGTGCCAATCCACAACAAAAAGGCTTCACCTCCCTGTATTGCAGAGGCAAAACCTCATTACCGTTTTTATCTATAAATCCCCACTTCTTCCTCAATGCCACCCGCGCGAAGCCGCCAGAATAATTTTCGGCACTATCGTAAAGACAATCAACAACTTTTGTACCAGCAGTATCGATATATCCCCATTTTCCATCACATTTAACCCTGGCACGTTTTTCTATAAAACTCCAGGCCTCCTCATACCGGGGCTTGATAACCATCGCACCTGTTGTATCGATAAATCCCCATCTGCCGTCCACTTTTACTTTTGCCCTGCTGCCCCAAAAACTGTCAGCCTCTTCATACACCGGCGGAACAACAAATTGATTCGACTTGTTGATATATCCCCATTTTCCGTCCTTCCTGACCAGCCCCAACCCGTGAGCAAAAAAATAACCGAGCTCGTATTCCGGTTCGATAACCATGCGGCCGGTTGTATCTATAGCACCATATTTACCGTCAATCATCACGAAAGCAAGCCCTTCGGAGAAATGGTAACCGAAATCATATGCACGGTTTCCGACCTGTGTACCGTCCTTTCCTATATATATCTGCTTTCCGTTTACGCGAACCCTTGCAAACCCCTTTTTGAACGGAGTTACCTTCGAATAGTCAGGACTGATAACATAGCTGCCCGCCGAGTCTATATACCCCCATTTGTTACCAACCCTGACAGGAGCAAGACCGTCACGAAAAATATAGGCAATGTCATAACGAGGCTCGATAACCAGTGCACCGTTCGGATCGATGTAACCGAACTTGCCGCCTTTGTAGGCAACCTGAAGGGATTCGGCGGGAGCAATCCGCCCTACACCCTCCTCCCCGGAACCCGTCCCTGCGGAATCAGGGGCACAGCCGCTTGCGAAAAACAGCAGAAAAAACGCTACAAACCGGTAATACATGCACCTACTGTCCCGCTCCTCTTCTTCTCCCTGCGCCACACCCTCCTTTTCTCATCATTGCCGCTCCACATTCAGAGCACTTCATACTGCGGCACGGAACACCCGGACGATGCTCCTCCTCATATCCACATTTCGGGCACATGCACAGCTCTTTTTCCGTTTCCCCGATCTCTTCGCTTTTCATAAACACACCTCCGTCAAATACAATTGATTTTCCATAGACAACAGCTTCGGCAACTTTCTTATGCGCCGAATCGAGAATGCGCCCAAAAGTCTGCCGTGAAACATCCATTTTTTCCGCTGCTGCAGACTGATAGAGCCCCTCAAGATCGGCCAAACGGATTGCTTCAAGTTCGTCAACGGTAACAACAACCTCCTCAAGCTGACCTCTCGGAATCCCCTGAGGTTTGAAACAGCGGACCTTTGGAGTACCTTTTACCCGTCGGCAGCTCTTAGGCCGCCCTGCACGATTACGATTCATGCTTAATTATAAGCATATGCCATTATTCATACAAAGGCGGAATATTTTTTATGGCCTGACCGCTGGACGACTTGATAGCAGAAAAAGGCAGTAAAAGCAACGAAAAGATCAAGGTCGCCTATAAACCGTTGGGAGAGTTCTGAGTACAAGGCGGACGGAGCAGAGAAACCGGAGTGTACATAGAGTACATGAGGATTCCGAGCACCGCCCAACGAAGCAATCAGGACTCTTAGCAGGTTTATAGGCGACCATTAGTCTTCTACACAAATCTCGGACCTGACAACAGCTTTGATCGTCACGACAATAAGGATGACGATAATGACCCCAAGCAGACCGAGTTCGAAAAGAGCGAGATTTTTAAACAAAACATCCCCGGTCATGTGAAACATAACCACTGTAGCCAGTGTTTTAGCTGCCAGCGGGAAGGAGTACGCCCACCATGAGAGATAAAAGTTGATTTTCGCCAGGATCTGTACTTTGAAGAGTATCAGGATAAACATGAACAGCGAGAAGTAGTAAAGAATCCTCGCGAACGCATCAGGCCCGACGCCGTGCGTCATAAGACCGGCAAGTTTTGCATATGCTATAAAACCGATTGCCGGTGGCGCAAAAAGAATAAACAGTGTCGGCAGCAGCCTGTCGGGAATGGGCGAATAAAACATCATCCGATACAACACAATCGTAAACAAAGCCATCCAGAACACAAGGCCAACAGAGAAAAAGAACCACGATATTTCTATAAATCCATGCGGTACTCCCGCAATGGGAACAATAATGGAACCTACGATTGGGATAAACCAGCCTGGTGTTACATGCTCGATTTTAAAATGCGTGTGACGGATCCAGATCGAAATTATAACGATCGAGGCTATAAACTGCAGTACGGTTCCAACTACCCAGAGATTATAGGAAACACTCATGTCACGATCAAGAAATACAACACTGAGCACAAGAAAAACCTTGGCTATAAGCGGGAAAAAGTTAACCTTGATCGGGTGGTTGAACTCTTTTTTCACCGCTTCCGGATGCCTGACCACCTTTGCGAAATAAACAACCCCGACCAGCACAAAAAGCACAATGGTAAGGTAAACAAGAACGGTTGCAGGAGTTTCCAGGAAAGGAAATATTCCCTCCCCGGCCTGACCGCCTACCTTCTGAACAGCCAAGGAAAAACCGGCCATGCCGAGAACGATAGCGAAAAAGGTCACATGAAAATTCCTCAATCGTAACGATGACTCACGGGCAGGCGACGCAACATTACTATTCATTGCTTTTGCAGTAATTTTCTGATTTGAAAAAGATTAACCTAACCTGTTGTGACTCTGGTTGCGACTTCAAAAACCGGAGGATTTTGAATGTGCTTTTTGACGGCACAGAGATTGGCAACCTTTACCAGCGTTTCTCGATACTTTTCAGGAAAATCCTCAGGAACTTCAATATTGATCGATATTTTGCCGATGCCAGTGCCCTCCTCCTTTCTATGATGTGTCTGCACGATGCGCACATTATCGGTTGGAAGATCTCGTTCCTGACAGAATGAATAAACGTATACTCCTGCACAGGTGCCGATAGAAGCGAGAAAAAGCGAAAAGGGCTCAGGTGCCGATCCTTCACCGCCATTACGCGGAGACTGATCCGTAGAGATGGTTAAACCACGATATTCGGCATTGACCTTTTTCCCTCCGGCAAAAGAAACTATCATTTCGTTCATGAGTCGCTAACGCTTAACAATTGTTTATGATATCTATGAAAATGCATGCCTGAATATGCACTTATTTTCTTATGAAAAGAAGACAAACGATCATTCTCTGTCAAGACAAAAATAAACAGGCACAATTATAAGCATATGCCCGTTTTTTTACAACTAAAAAAGTTGATTTGCTGATTTTACAATAAAGGGCACCTCTATTAATTGTCATGAGCAACCCTCTCCTATCCGCTCAACGAAACAATTGAAGCGCAGAATAGATAAAGAGAGGTACCCTAAACATGAGGAAGGTTTTTCATTATCAGGAAAAAATAACCCAAAAAGTAACGGCGCTCCACACAAGCGCCTCGGTTATTTCACTTGAAGCTCCGAGAACATCACCGGTAACCCCCCTGATTTTTTTCAGACTGACAAGCGCCGTAAGGCCGGCCGACAATAATGCCGTAAACAGTGCTATTCCCCCGGGCAGCAGCATACCGTTTGAGACAACAAAAAGACCGATGACAGACAAGAGGATCGCAACGAAAATGTGTAATGCCCCCGCACCCTCCACGAATCCTGCAGCCGTACCGCCTTCACTACGGGCATATGGAAGGGATGACGCCACTATCACCTGAACCAGACGCGCCAGCATGACCCCGGCAACAATCCAGACATACAAACCCAGGGAAAGAAGCTTGACAAGAACCACCCACTTGAAAAGGAAAAGCAGGATAAGCGCTATCGCACCGAACGAACCGACCGCAGGATCTTTCATAATGCGCAATCTCGCCTCGACAGTTGTTCCCCCGAAGAAACCATCAATAACATCGGCAAAACCATCGGCATGAATTCCCCTTGTCACAACTACACCGACAAGCAGCACTCCTGCCGCCGCAATTTCACTCCAACCGGATAACATCACCAGATAGCCGCACCCTGCTTCTATTATTCCAAGCAAAAAACCGACAACGGGAAACCAGTGCAGAGAACTGCTGAAACGTACTGCATCCTTTCCCGGCACAGGCAGTACCGTCAGGGTGCGCAATGCGGTAACCAGCCCTCTCAAAGCACCTTCATTGATTTTTGCAGGAAAGACATGACAACGGCAACAAATGCATCAGGCATCTCTTCCTGGGGAAGATGACCGCAATCAGGAATAACTTCAAGCTCAGCTCCGGGAATTTCCCTGGCCAATCTGAGACTTTCCTCTGTTTTCACGGTCAGATCATGTTCGCCGGTTACCACCAGTACGGGAACCTCCAGGTCACAAACCCTTTTATCAAGAGCAAGATGATGGGTTTCCAGAAAAAGCTCCCAGAAGGCTCTGGACCAGTCACCAATCATAAGATCACTCCTGAATGCAGAAAGAGTTTCTTCACTGAGCGCTTCCTTGTTATGCCAGAAACCTCGAATATTCCTGTCATACAGTCTGGTTATAAGAAACTTCATGAGTCGCGAAAATGCCGGGCTCATGCTTGTGAGCAGCGGTTTCATGAAAGCCGGCACCTCACTGGTAGCGTAGCCGCTGTATATCATTGCGCCGGCAAGCACGAGTCCCTGAACATGCCGGGGGTGCCGCAGGGCAGTCAACACTGCCAGAGTACCTCCGGTGGAGTTACCGACAAGAATCGCTTTTTCGTAACCGGCCTCGTGTATAAGCCGCACGACGAGATCGCTTTGTGCCTCAGGAGAATAACGCGCGCTATTGTCTGCCGAAGGAACCGGACGGGAGGTAAGACCGAAAGCGGGACGGTCGAAAACCAGTACCGTAGCCTTTCTTGAAAGAGGGGTCGTAACGTCACGCCAAGAACGTATGCTGAGAAAACTTCCGTGAAGAAGCACAATCAACGGTTCGCCCTTTCCGAAAATTTTATAGTGAACCCTGAACCCTCCGGACTCGAAAAACCGGCTGTCGGCATCAGCATACCTATCCTGAAGTTCTCGAAAAGCATTCATGACAATCGTCATCCGCTCTATTGTTTTTCAGAAACTTTGGCTGAGCTGAACGTCGCCATTTCGTTGTAAATTTTTACTGCCCCTTCGATAACCTGCATGGCAAGCGCACCTCCTGTCCCCTCTCCAAGCCGCAGATCCAGATCGAGTATTGGCCGGGCACCCAGCTTGTTCATAATAGCCTTATGCCCCTGCTCGTTTGACAGATGACTGAAAAAAAGATAATCACCCACCTTGCATGAAAGCTTCATGGCCACCACTGCACCTGCCGACGAAATAAATCCGTCAACCACCACGGGCATTCCTACCGATACCGCACCGAGTATAAGGCCACAGATCCCGGCAATTTCAAAACCGCCAAGACAAGCCAACACATCAAGAGGAGTCGCAAGAGAACCCTTATTGGCTTCAATAGCCTGCCTGATAACCGAAATTTTATGTTCGAGCACGCTGTCGTCAATCCCCGTCCCCCTTCCGGTAATTGACTCTACAGGGAGATCAAGCAGTACAGAAAACAATGCTGTTGCCGAAGTAGTATTGGCAATCCCCATTTCACCCGTAGCAACCAGGTGGTAACCTTCTGCATGCGCCTCCCTGGCAAGAGAAATCCCGGTCATAACCGCCTGCAATGTTTCATCGAGACCCATGGCAGGTCCTTTCGCCATATTGGCCGAAGCTTTTCGAACTTTTCTCTTTTTCAGGGCGATATGATCAGGAAAGTCATGATTCACGCCGATATCAACCACCTCGAGATCCGCTCCGGCGTGCTGCGCAAGGACATTGATTGCCGCTCCGCCGTTAAGCATGTTGTAGACCATCTGCGGGGTCACTTCCGCTGGAAAGGCCGAAACCCCTTCCTGGGCTACACCATGGTCTGCAGCAAAACAAAATACCTTTTTCTTTTTCAGAACAGGGCTGTCAGTTCCTGTCGCCACGGCAAATTTCATAACAATTTCTTCCAGACGCCCCAGACTTCCCTGCGGCTTGGTAAGATCGTCAAGATGAGCCTGAATCTTGTTGCTTAGTGAATTGTCAACCGGCTGGATGCTGCCGAGAACACCCTGTAACTGATCGAGCATGATATTCGGTTGTAAATCGTTATTTATTCAAGATACGCTCTACTCAAAATGGCAAACTCTTCTTGCGTATAGCGAGTTTCTTTCTCCAGTTTTTCAAACGTACAGTCAAATTCCTCAAGTTCTTCTCGATTTACGTCAAAAACGTCGCTTTCATAAAATTGCCAATGGTGATTTGAAAGTATTCCTGTCGTTAATTCTTTTACAAGAAGGCAACATGGATACCTGTTATTCGCAACACTAATGTTATAGGACTTCGATGCCTTGAATCCGAACTTGCAATAACGACCTGGGTTTCCCCAGATAATAATTGCAGCATATCCCATCTCGATTGCTCGTTCAATCGCGTGAGTAATTAGTTTTGAGCCAATCCCCTGCCTTTGATATTCAGGAAGTACACTCACCGGTCCAAAGGTCAAGGTGCCCAGTGTATCACCGTTCTCGTTCGTCAGACATGAATCTGAAAACATAATATTGGCAATAACCTCATTGTCTTTTACGGCAACAAAGTCGAGCTCTTTGACAAAATCTTCATGTTTCCTCAACTTGTGTACAAGCAAATGTTCATCACACCCAGGGACATGAAGATTCCAGAACGCTTTTCGTGTGATTTCTTCAACTCTTCGGTAGTCGGCCGGATGTTCATTTCTGATCTGGATATTCAATCTATTTCAACTTTACAGGGAGTCCGCTGCAGAGGAGCCATGCCTCGGTAGAAACGTTCGCCACTTTCTGATTAATGATACCCGTAATATCACGAAACTCCCTCGCCATGGCATTTTCAGGCACAATTCCCATCCCGACTTCGTTGGATACGAGAATAATATTACACGGAGGATTTTGCAAGACATCAAGCAAACGGTCCACAAAGACCATAATTTCTTCACTTGAGCCCAGTCTGTACAGGAGGTTCCCTGCCCAGACCGTCAGACAGTCAACTATTACAACCTCGGTCTCTCCAGGCATTTCACGCAGAGCCCTGTCGAGATGCATCGGCTCCTCGATGGTATAAAAACCCGTACCCCTCTCTTCCTTGTGCTTTTGCACACGCGCCGCCATCTCTTCATCAAATGCTTCAGCGGTAGCCAGAAACGCCTTCTTTTCGTAACACCCTGCACACTGCAAAGCATATGCACTTTTGCCGCTTCTTGCTCCCCCTGTCAGAAAAATAATGTCCTTCATTTTCGCAACACGCTAAAAAATCTTCCCCGGCTTAACCACCACCCGGGCATACAAAAAAACAGCAACTTGTGATGTGTACGCGCACCTTCCGATGCATTCATAACTTGCCCCATGCAAATGCGTTTCCGTACAGTTTTAAACTATCAACTTAGTCGTTAGCCTTCAAAACATAAAAAAGTTAAGAGCGACTTTTTTGATTTGAAATATTATTTCAGTAGAATATTATAATAGAGGTTTTCTGTCGTTCCCCTGAAAAATGTCTACATTGCAATGAGGAAAACACATGCCGGTATTCTGCTGTGCATAGCGCTCCTTCTCCCGTGCACCAGCCTTTTGATGGCAGTCAGCAGCGCTTCAGGGCAAACAAGCAGCAGCAGCACTTCAGGACAAACAAGCGTGTCCATAAAGCTTCCCGATTGCATCATCCTGCATTACTATTCCGGGCTGACTATTAATTTTGAACAATTTACATCTCCTGTTGATGAAGGCTCGGCGGCTTTTGATGTTCAGTGGTCTGGTGAAGCAAAAACCGGCAACTCTCTCTCAGAGGAAAATATAGGCGTCGCACTCCCAAACACGGTGTCCCTTGAGCTGCCGAATGTATGGGCTATCCGCGGTCTTTCACCATCCGGAAACGCCAAGGTCTCTATTTCCGTGACAAAAAACCTGCTTGTTTCCGGGCCGTCCAGAATCACCATCGAAAAAGGCAGTGGAAACATTGAAATCAAGGATAATGCAGGCAACACAGGCACAATGATCAACACCACTCTCAACGGCATAACACCTTCAGAAGCAACGATGGGCAATGTCCGTATGACCCTTGACTTTTCCGAAACAACCAGGGCCGGTCTCCACACAGGGGGGCAGTATAAAATAACAGCCGAAACAATCTGAACACCCTCCTCGACCTTTTCATCTGCCTGATTCTCACAGCACCCGTCACTCCTCATCGCTCGTCATTTCATTTTATGTCTCCCGGAAGCTTTTGTGCCATTTTCCCGTATCCTGCCTGAGCACAAAAACCGGTTCGGCACCCCCCTTACCCGACATACCATCCTATACTTTTCCTGGTTTCACCCATGCTTTTTAACCTCTCGTACCGAACCCGCATTGCACAGCCCTGCGAACATTCCGTTTCTTATTGAATCTATTGTGTCATTTTCGAGCCATTCGGGCGCAGGAAATTCGCCCCTTGAAACGCCCGACTCCTGCTGTCGCTCTGCCTGCTATCATCCCTTTCTGGAATAACTTAACATACCCTCTCTTCTTCTCATCGTCGTGATGGCATGATTGTTGAGGCTTCTACTGTAGAACACGATAATCAACAGG